>Ga0207718_100058_pt1 | contig 139496 bp, 128 predicted proteins | sample A23M2SouthBayCA_FD_187749 | JGI IMG/M metagenome (GOLD analysis project Ga0207718, IMG submission 187749) | Aerobic enrichment media microbial communities from Eden Landing Ponds, California, USA - A23 M2 (SPAdes) | ecosystem: Environmental > Aquatic > Marine > Unclassified | place: Emeryville...
CTGTGTCGCGTTCACTCGCCGTTAGTAACGACATCTCGGTTTGATTTCTCTTCCTGTTCCTACTGAGATGTTTCAATTCGGAACGTTCCCCATTGCGCAAGGCAATTGTAGAGGGATTCCCATTCGGAGATCCGTAGTTCTTCGCCTCCATGCGGCTCCCTACGGCTTATCGCAGCTTGGCACGTCCGTCGTCGGCTCTCGAGCCGAGCCATCCACCAGCTGGCACAGTAGCCAATTGACTGATGGTACACTGTGACCCAGTGAACGGGTCCAGTGGACGTCTGGATTGCACGTACATACGGTCGTCATCGCACGTCACGTGGGTGTCACGCGAGCGTGCATCAACCCTTCCCATCCCCGCTCTCGCGGGATGGTGCATCGGTCTTGCGTCGGGTATCATCGTATCGCCGTCTGCCGTATAAGGCACACGGTTCGCGATGACCCCGAAGACATGGACCCACTGGGATTCGAACCCAGGGCATCCTCCTTGCAAAGGAGGCACTCTACCACTGAGCTATGGGCCCACCCCCGTCAGGGGGCGTGAGCGAGCCTCGATAGTTCGAAGGTGCCCGATCGGCGTCGGGAACGGACCGAAAGGTGAGCCAGGCGCGTCGGCCTGGTCTCGATCTGTGGAGGTGATCCAGCCGCAGATTCCCCTACGGCTACCTTGTTACGACTTAAGCCCCCTTGCGAAGCCCAGATTCGACCTGGCAACCCAGGCCTCATCCGGACCTCACTCGGGTGCTTTGACGGGCGGTGTGTGCAAGGAGCAGGGACGTATTCACCGCGCGCTTGTGACACGCGATTACTACCGAATCCAGCTTCATGTGGGCGAGTTTCAGCCCACAATCCGAACTACGACCAGGTTTCTGAGATTACCGTCTCCTTTCGGAGTAGGAACCCATTGTCCTGACCATTGTAGCCCGCGTGTAGCCCAGCCCATTCGGGGCATACTGACCTACCGTTGCCCGTTCCTTCCTCCGCCTTGGCGGCGGCAGTCTCCCTAATGTACCCAACGACCTCGTGGGTCTTGCTGGCAATTAGGGACGCGGGTCTCGCTCGTTGCCTGACTTAACAGGACGCCTCACGGTACGAGCTGACGGCGGCCATGCACCTCCTCTCTGATCGTCTGCTAAGCTCATCACACTGAGCGTCATTCGAACAGTCGGGGCTGGTGAGATGTCCGGCGTTGAGTCCAATTAAACCGCAGGCTCCTCCGGTTGTAGTGCTCCCCCGCCAATTCCTTTAAGTTTCATCCTTGCGGACGTACTTCCCAGGCGGTTCGCTTCTCGGCTTCCCTACGGCACAACACAGACTCGTAGTCTGCGTCGCACCTAGCGAACATCGTTTACAGCTGGGACTACCCGGGTATCTAATCCGGTTCGAGACCCCAGCTTTCGTTCCTGACCGTCGGATCAGTTCTCTCGAAGTGCTTTCGCCATCGGTGGTCCGTCCAGGATTACAGGATTTCACTCCTACCCCGGACGTACCCTTCGAGTCTCCCTGTCCCAAGCCGTGCAGTTTTCGCCGGACGCCTACCAGTTGAGCTGGTAGATTTCCCGACGAACTTGCCCGGCCGGCTACGAACGCTTTAGGCCCAATAAAATCGGTCATCACTTGAGCTGCCGGTATTACCGCGGCGGCTGGCACCGGTCTTGCCCAGCTCTTATTCCTGTACCGCCTTAGGGTACAGAAAAGCGAAGGCACTATGCCTCCGCACTCGGAGTCCCCCTATCGCACTGTCGTGCAGTGTAAAGGTTTCGCGCCTGCTGCGCCCCGTAGGGCCCGGAATCTTGTCTCAGATTCCGTCTCCGGGTTCTTGCTCTCACAACCCGTACCGATTATTGGCACGGTGGGCCGTTACCCCACCGTCTACCTAATCGGCCGCAGCCTCATCCTACAGCGTCGGAACGTTTCCGGCTCCCGGCATTCCAGCGTGGGAGCAGTATCAGGAATTAGCCTCAGTTTCCCGAGGTTATGCCTGTCTGTAGGGTAGATTGGCCACGTGTTACGGAGCTATTCGCCACGGGTCTGAACCCGTGCGACTAGCATGGCTAAATCGGACTCCGATAGCAATGACCTCCGGCAGGATCAACCGGAATGTTCCTCCCCGTGAGGGGAGGGGGTGGCGGGTCATATCGTGGCGACATCGTGGAACCGACCAGATGTCACCGAACTATCGGGGCTCACATCAGATACCGTCTTGCGGCGGACCGCAGGGGCGGAATCCTCATAGCGTGTCGCCGCGCCGACCGCGGCGCGCTTCACATCACATCGAATGGCAGTGGTACGTATAAGCCCGTCGTCTCGGGGTCGGCGAGGTACTACACCACGTGGGTACGTATCTCACGGCCCCGTCCAGTGGCGGACGGTTCCGACGAGCGGTCCGTCACAAACTATTCAGCTTGGTGACTAAATCTCGGCCACATGGCCCTCCGAACGCATCTCACAGCCGTCGGTCGCGGTGTCCGGTCCGCACTCGCGCGCCGGCTGTTCGTCGACCGGCGGGCGCTCGTCGCCCTCAGGGTCGCGTTGGGGTCGTTATTGCTCGCGGATCTCCTGTTGCGCGCACGGTCGTTGGCGTTCTTCTACACGGATGTGGGCGCCCTTCCGCGGTCGATGCTGTTCACCCGCTACCCGATCACGGCGACCCTCTCAGTGCACGCCTGGTTCGGAGACCTCTGGTGGGTTGCACTCCTGTTTGTGGCCGCCGGTATCGCCGCCCTCGCGCTCGCGCTCGGCTATCGTACCAAGGTAGCGGCGATCTGTTCGCTGGTCCTTCTCGTTTCGCTTCACGCACGGAACCCGCTCGTATTGAACGGGGGCGACTCGTTGCTTCGGCGGACCCTGCTGTGGAGTCTCTTCCTCCCGCTCGGCTCCGGGTTAGTTCTCGACGATCAGACACGGAGCCGGCATCCGGCTGCCGTCGCCCTGTTGATCCAGCCGGTGGTCCTCTATCTGGTCAACGCGGTGATCAAGCTCCGGGGAGACGCGTGGCCGAGCGGACGAGCGGTGCAGATGGTGTTCAGTATCGACTCGTTGACCGTCCTCCTCGGGGAGGAGATCGCCGCGTATCCGGGTCTGCTTGCCGGCCTCGGTGCCGCGTGGGTCGTCCTGTTGTGCTGTTCGCCGCTGCTCGTGCTCACGACCGGCCCGAGACGGACGGCCGTTGTCGCCGCGTTCGCCGCCGCGCACACGGGGATGGCGTTTACGCTCGGGGTCGGGTTGTTCCCGCTCGTCAGTCTCGCCGCGTTGCTCCCGTATCTTCCCCCAGCCGTGTGGGAGTCAACCGAAAGGCGATGGAACCGGGGCGTTCGGACGACTGGGAGCGTTCTGACGGCCGGGACGGGGTGGGTGGTCAGGACGATTCGGGCGGTCAAACCGGGATGGACTCCCGGAGGAACCCCGACAGGCCGGACGATGCAGGCGGGGAAGCGGCTCGCACGCGGACGTAGTGCCATCGTACGAGCGGAGATCGTGGCACTCGGCTCGGCGCTATCAGCGTTGGGCAGAGCCGCCCCGGGTTGGGTCACCGCCGATGATAGACGTGGGGAAGAGCGATCTCTCGGGTCCGTCGATCGCGCGTGGATCGCCGCGGCCGTCGGGCGCACGGGCCGCGGCGTCGCGACGGCGCTGTTGCTTGTCGTCGTACTGTGGAACGGCGCCGCGTTGGGGTACGTTGACGCACCCGAGGTGGGCGCTATCGAGGTGAGTCCGGAGGAGACCAGATGGGACATGTTCGCCCCGTCGCCGCCGACCCAGGACGTGTGGTACGTCGCCGTCGGGACACTCGAATCCGGTGAGGAAGTGGACGTGATCCACGGCGGGGAGCCGAGTCTGCAGCGATCGGATCGTCGGTGGAGTAGCTATCCCAGCGCGCGCTGGCGCAAGTACTTGGAGGTCGTCCGGTGGAACGGTGACGACACGCTTCGCGGCCGGTTCGCGTCCGCGCTGTGTACGCGATGGAACACGGGCCACCGGACCCGCATCGAGACGCTCACCGTGCACGAGTTGTCTCGACCGACTCGATCGAACGGAACGGAACCGGTTCAGGAGAGACGGGTTCGGACCTACTCATGCTAAGCGGGCGGCTGTCGGTTCCTCGGCGAGCGTGTGAGCGCCCGAGGGGAGCGAGTACGTGCGAGCCGAGCGTAACTGTCAGGTCTCGCCGAGAGCACTCGAAAACCGGTGTTGGTGTCGGGAGGATGCCGAACGGGGTAGACGAGAGCCTGATGGGGCCGGATCAGCGGACGACGGGGGATCAGGTGTCGATGAGTCCGGCATCGCCGAGGATCCGTTCGATGTCGAGGGAGACGCCATCGAGTGGAAGTTCCGACTCGGCGATGGCGTCCCGGACCTGTTCGACGGTGAGCGCCTCCGACAGCTCGTAGGTGTTGTACTGGCCGCCGCGGAGCCCCTCGTTGTTCTGGTACGAGTGGAGGAACCCGAGCATGTCGAGTCGGGTGAGGTGGTTGTACATCCCGCGCTGGCTCAGCGGGTCGTCGCCCGCGGCCTGTGCGAGGCGGCGGTACGCCGCGTGGATCGCTTTCGTCCGCACCGGCGTTCGGCCGTCGGCGTCGAGGCGTGCGACCGCCGAGAGGATGAGCTGTTTGTGCTGGTCCTGATCGGCGACGGACTCGACCATATCCCCGTAGTCGAGTTCCTCTTTCGCCGCGTACACGTCGTCGGGTTCGATCGGGACGTGACCCTCGTTCTCGGCGTGTTCGGCCGCCTGTTTGAGGAGGTCCATCGCCCGGCGCGCGCTCCCGGAGGAGTTGCGAACGGCGAGTGCGGCACACAGCGAGAGTACCTCTTTCCCGTAGGTGTCGGGATGAAGCGCGCGTTCGGCGCGCGCCTCGATGATCTCCTCCAGTTCCTCGGCGGTGTATGCCGGGAACTTGATCTCCGTCTCACACAGCGTATCTCGGACCTTCGGAGAGAGGTTCGATCGGAACGTGTAGTCGTTCGAGATCCCGATGAGCCCGATGCGCGTGTTCTCCACGTAGCCGATGTCGCGCGCACGCGGGAGATCGTACAGCAACGTATCGGACTCGCCGACGCGGTCGACCTCGTCGAGCACGATGAGGACGGTGCCGCCGATGGCGTCGAGCTCGTCGTACAGCATCTCGTACACCTCCCGGGCGGCGTACCCCGTCGACGAGACGGTCTCGCCGTCGCGCAGTTCGTTGACCAGTGCGATGGCGACCTGATATGAGGAGGCGGTTCCGTCGGCAGGCGCGAGGTTCTGGCAGTTGACGCGTACGTACGTGAACCCCCGTTCGTCGCCGGGAGCCTCCGCGTTGCGCGAGTCGATGTCGGCGTCGAGCTCCTGAAGCAGGTACTTCGTCGCCGCCGTCTTTCCGACGCCGGTGTCGCCGTAGAGGAAGGCGTTTCTCGGGGGTCTCCCCTTGTACACCGGTTTCAGGGCGTTAACGTAGTCCTGCATCACGTCGTCGCGGCAGAGGATCTCCGCCGGGGTGTGCTCCTCTGTGAAGAGATCCGCGTTTCGGATGATCTCCACGTCGTCCTCGAATATCGAACTCGACCCCATGTCGCACCACCCTGTCCGGCCACCCGAGTGATAAGGCTATGGAAGTTCGAGTGCTTTCGCGTGCTTTCGAGTGTTACACCGGGTAGTTGCGAGTGCTCTGCGAGTGACTGCAGGTGACTGCGAGTGCTCCGGTTGTCGACACGGAGAGCAGCACCGGTTTTCGAGTGCTCCAGCGGGATGATCGGAGCGGTTCGGTGTAACCGGCGGGTCGGAGCGTCCCGGCACGACCGAGCGCCGACTGTCGGGCGTCGACGGCGAGGGTCCGATTCGAACGTCCGACTGGTTCCGGCTGCGTCGACAGGCGCCGGGTACTGGGACACGCAGGTGTATACTCACCTGTTCGAGATGCACGGGCGCGTACGGGCGCTTCTCGGGACGATCCACGTTTCCGGAACGGTCACGGCTGGGAACGCACCGCGACCACGAACACCCCGGTCACGGCCACGGACACACACCGGTTTTCGAGTGCTTTCGGGTCGACCGGCCGACGAGGTGTCGAGTCACCCGGCGACCGAGAAGTGCGACACCGGATTTCGTATGCTCCCGTCGCTCGAAACTCGCGTGAGTCAGGTGGAACCGCTAGATCTGGCGTATTCAGGAGACTAACGGGGTTCTGGATGATATCCACGCTGAGAACCGTGAGAACTCCGACAGATCCGTGGGACCGATTCGCCGACCTCCCTCACACCGTATTTCGAGTGCTTGGATCGGTCGGGTGTGTGTCCGGGCTACTCGACCAGAGATCGGTGATATCTCGACATATAAATGGAGGGCTAGTGTCTCCAAACGGTTACGTTCTATCGCGAGAGGCGAGCGAATTTGCCGGGTACACGGCTGTTCTTCTTCTTCTTCTAGCTAGGATCGATAACGTTATATTATACGCGAGAACGCCTCGCTCCGGACCCACCCCACCCTGTCGTGAGGAAAGCACACGAAAACTGGTGTCAGGGAGTCCCCGTACCACACCACTTTGCGAGTGCTTCACAGAGTGGGGCGGCGGAAGCGGCGCCACCGCGGCGTCTCGTCTCCCTGTCGACACGTTCGTGGCAGTCAACACCGTGTTTCGAGTGCTTTTCGAGTGGCGTCGGACTGGGATCGCCGGCACGACCCGACTGTCGGCGAACCCCGGCGGACGCCGACGGGATCACTCGATCCGGAGCACGTCGCCGTCGCCGGGGATCGTGACACCGTCGACGGCGTCACGGAGGTCGCTTCGTGTCACGAGACAGTGGTTGATCGCGTCCATGTGCACGGCGGCGACCGTCGCGTCGTCCGGAGCAGCCTCGCGAACACGCCTCACGCCGTCGCCGTCCATCGTTATCGGCTCGCCCTCGCGGAAGCGCGCGCCGCCCGCGTTCGCGATCACGGCGGTCGGTTGGGCGTCCGCCAGCGTCTCCGCGACTCCCTCGTACCAGACGGTGTCGCCGGTCAGATAGATCGAAGGAGTTCCATCCGACCCGCGCACGACGGCCCCGGTCACGGGCCCCATCGCCGACGCGAGATCTCCGTGACCGTGTCGAGCGGGGGTCGGCGAGAGCCGCAGGTCCTCAACGGCCAGTTCGCGTTCGAGCGGACGGACGTCGGTGAACCCCTCCGACTCGAACTCCTGGACCTGCTCGGGGTGGACGACCAACGGCACGTCAGCGTCGAGTCGGTCGCGTGCGGCGTCGTCGAAGTGGTCGTTGTGGCGGTGCGTGACGAGCACCGCGTCGTGATCGAGGTCGACCGGCGGCAGGTCGACGAGCGGGTTACGGCGCTGGTTAGGCGTGTTCTCGACGGGCGGGTCGGCACCTTGAGCCGCAAGCATGGGATCCACGAGCAGCGTCGTGTCACCGACCGTGACCAGGAGCGTTGCGTGACGGACGAGCCGAACAGTTGCGGCGGGATCTCCCGACATAGAGGTGACCGCGGCCGCAGGAGGTATGTGGCTATCGGCGCCGGCATCCCTGCCGACGCCGACACCGGCTTCGAGGCCGCTGTCGCCGCTCTCCTCCAGTCGTCGACTCCGCCGTCGATCTGACGTTGGTCGGGCGACTGCGTGTCCGCCGTCCGCCGCGTTCACGCCGGACGGATCGGTCTCCTCGGACCCGTTCCGTTGCACCGAACCGACCGACTCACCCCGCCACCCGTGCAGTTACAACGGTTCGCCGTGTGTCACGGACGATGACGCGTTCCGCCGCTGACCGGCGATCTCGACGCCTTCGCTCTCGTCTCTCACGCTCGCGCCTAGCCGAACTCGGCGCCCTCGCGACACGGACCCTCCCCGACGAACAAAGCGACGATGCCATCGTCGGCGACAATGCCACCGATGTCACCGTCGGCGATGATGTCGCTCCTGCGGACGATCCCACCGTCGGCCACGATGTCACGGACGCAGGCGACAGCCTCGACGTCAACGACCGCGACCCAGCGGACGACCAGGGTCGCGACCTGTTGCGCGAGCCCTCTCCCCACACCGGAACGCCGCTCCGACCGCTGCCCGCCGCGAGCGTCGACGACGTCGCCGCGGCGGTCGACCGGGCGCGGACGGCGCAGCGCTCGTGGAGCGAACGCTCGCCGTCCGCACGGGCGACCGTCCTCGAACGGGTGGCCGATCTGGTGCTCGACCGGCGAGCGACGCTGGCGGACATCGTCCAGGCGGAGACGGGCAAGGAGCGTGAGGGCGCCGTGAACGAGGTGTGGGACATCGCCGCCAACGCGGAGTACTACGCCGAGCGTGCGCCGGAACTGCTGGCGTCGACCCGCCGCGCCGCTGCGATCCCGGGTGCGACCCGAACGACCGAGCATCGCCACCCGGTCGGCGTCGTCGGCCTCGTGACGCCGTGGAACTACCCGCTCACGCTCGCCGTCTCAGACGCCCTCCCGGCGCTTGCGGCCGGCAACACCGTCGTGATCAAGCCGGCGGAGGCGACGCCGTACACCGCGCTCGCGGGAAGGGAACTCCTGCTCGATGCCGGCGTGCCGCCCGAGTGCGTCCACGTCGTCCCCGGGACCGGCGAGACGGCCGGTACCACGCTGGTCGAGCGTGCGGACTTCGTCGGCTTCACCGGAAGCACCGCGGTCGGCCGGGAGATCGCCGCCACGGCGGGACGCCGTCTCGTCGGCGCGTCGCTCGAACTCGGCGGGAAGAACCCGATGGTCGTGCTCGCGGACGCCGATCTGGACGCCGCCGTCGACGGCGCGGTCGCCGGCTGTTTCCCCAACGCGGGTCAGTTGTGCGTCTCCCTCGAGCGGATCTACGTCGCGGACGCCGTCTACGAGCAGTTCCGCGACCGACTCGTCGCGGCGACCCGAGCGCTGGATCTCGGCGTCGGCTTCTCGTACGACGCGGACGTGGGCTCGCTGATCGGCCCGGATCAACTCGACCGCGTCCGCGACGCCGTCGACGACGCGGTCGCGGACGGCGCACGGGTACTCACGGGCGGACGCCACCGCCCGGACGTGGGACCGTACGTGTACGAGCCGACGCTGCTGGAGGCCGTCGACGACGACGCGGCGATCGCTCGCGAGGAGACGTTCGGCCCGGTCGCGACGCTCCACCGCGTGGCCGACGCCGACGAGGCGATCGACCGGGCGAACGACTCCGCGTACGGACTCCACGCGTCCGTCTGGACTCGCGACGGCGCGCGCGGGGAGCGCGTCGCCGAGCGGATCCGGACGGGGACGGTCTCGGTGAACGACGCGTACGTCTCGGCGTACGGCGCGGTCGACGCGCCGATGGGCGGCATGGGAAACTCCGGAGTCGGCCGCCGTCACGGTCGCGAGGGACTGCTGAAGTACACGGAGGCGCAGACGGTCGCGGTCTCCCGGGCCGGCCAACTCGCGCTCCCGGGTCCGCCGTGGCGCGGGCCGGCCGTCCGCGTCGGAAGCGCGCTCCTTCGCGGCGCCAATCGCCTCTCCCGGATCGTCCGCAGCCTGCCGTTCGTGGGTCGCGGGGGGTCACGATGACGACCGTCCTGCTCACCGGGTTCCCGGGATTCCTCGGCTCCGCGCTCGTCGAGCGACTGCTCGACCGCCACGGCGCCGGCGACGCGCTCGTGCTCCTCGTGCAGCCGCGCTATCGCGAGGCGGCCGAACGTCGCCGCGACGCGCTGTTCGCGAGCGTCGGGGGCGAACGCGCTCCGACCGAAACCGCCGATCTCCCGACGGTGGACCTCGTCGAGGGCGACATCACCGACCCCGATCTGGGACTGGGACTCGACGGGTCGAAAACCGAGGGACGGAGGGACGCGCTCGCGGCCCGGACGGACCTCGTGTACCATCTCGCGGCGGTGTACGACTTGGGCGTCGAGCGCGAGCTCGCGGAGGCGGTCAACGTCGATGGGACCCGTCACGTGCTCGATTTCTGCGCCGACGCGCGCGAGGCCGGAGGCTTCGACCGCCTCCACTACGTGAGCACCTGCTACGTCAGCGGCCGATACGAGGGTACCTTCACGGGAGGGATGCTCGCGGATGCCGGCCCGTTCAACAACCACTACGAGGCGACGAAACACCGCGCGGAGGTGCTGGTCCGGGAGGCACTGACGGAGCGCGACCTCCCGGCGACGGTGTACCGGCCGGCCATCGCGGTCGGCGACTCGACGACGGGGGAGACGCAGAAGTACGACGGGCCCTACTACCTGCTCGATCTGGTGCGCCGGCAGCGACGGGTCGCGTTCGTCCCGCGGATCGGCGACCCGCGGGCGACGACGCTGAACCTCGTCCCGCGAGACTACGTCGTCGACGCGATCGACGCGCTCAGCGGGATGGCCGACACCGTCGGCGGCACCTACCAGCTGTGCGACCCGAACCCCCCGACGATCGCGGGGCTGTACCGGGCGTTCGGGCATGCGACGGGGCGCCGGATCGTGTCGGTGCCGACATCGGCGCGCGTGGCGAGGGCGGCCTGCGAGGCGCCGCTCATCGGCGACGTCCTCGGGTTGGAGCCGGAGACCGTGCCGTACCTCACGCACCCGACCGAGTACGTCGAGGGTGCGACGCGAGCGGCGCTCGCCGGAACCGGGATCGAGCCGCCGGCGTTCGAGTCGTACGTCGAGACTCTGGTGGCGTACGTCCGCGACAACCCCGAGGTGACGCCGGACGCGATGGTGTGAGGCCGGCGAGCGAGGGGACTCGGTAACACGGTCTCGCCGGGGAGCGGAACCGCGACCCCGGCCGTACGTTGAAGCCCCCGGCGGGCGTGTGAACGGACATGCCCGAGGTCACCCTCGTCGACCGCGGTCGCGTCCGCGCGGACCAAGCGTACGTCGTCGACGGCGCGTCGATGGCCAGCGCGGCCGAGCCGGATCCCGAGCACACCCGCATCGAGTTCGTCGTCTGGAACGCCGTGATCGAGGCCGGCGGCCGGACGTACCTGTGGGACACGGGCGTTCCCACCGACGCCGCGGAGTACTGGCCCGCCCCGCTGTACGGGGCGTTCGAGGCACACGACGCGACTGAGCACTCCCTGGAGGGCGATCTCGCTGACGCGGGGTACGAACTCGCCGACATCGACGCGGTGGTGATGAGCCACCTCCACCTCGATCACGCGGGGGAACTCGACGCGTTCGCCGGCACAGACACTCCGGTGTACGTCCACCGGGACGAACTGCCGTTCGCCTTCTACTCGGCACACACGGACGAGGGGTCGATCGCCTATCTGGCGTCGGACTTCGACGGCGACCTGAACTGGCGCGTGGTCCACCGCCACCGTCACACGCTCGCGGACGGGTTCGAGTTGCTCCACCTCCCGGGCCACACTCCGGGGCTCCTCGGTGCCCGGATCGAAACGTCGGAGGGGACCCTCCTCGTCGCCGGCGACGAGTGTTACGTCGACGCCAACTACGCCGAGGGCGCGCCGCTGGGCCCGGGCCTGCTGTGGAGCGAGCGGGACTGGCGCGAGAGCCTGGAGACGCTCCGCGAGTTGGAGCGGCGGACCGACGCGGACGTGCTCTACGGCCACGACCTCGATCGGTTCGAGGCGCTGGCGGCGCGCTACTGACCGACTGCGGCGTCGCTCCGGCGTCGGAGCAGTGTCGGCACAGTGTCGGCACACCGTCGGGATCGACCGTCGGCGTGTCGTTGGAGCCGCGTCCGCTCACCCCATCGAACGGACCCGGAGGTCGCCGTCGACGATCACGCGAGCCCGTCCCGAGGGGAGGTCGTACTCGACGGCCGGCTCGCCGCCGTCGACGACGCGCATCGGCCATCCGGCCGTGACGGCGAAGGCGTCGTAGCCGAGTTCGTCGATCCCCGCGGCCGCCAGCGCCTCGCGGAAGGGTGTCCGGTGACTGGCCATGCACGCCGCGGGGGAGATCCCGCCCTCGGAGCACACCTCGCAGGTCACTCGTATCGTCGCGGGCATACCCGTGCCGCACTCGGCGCACGGGCCGTCGCTCGCGTCGTGATCGCCGCACTCGCGGAGCCGTGACTCGGTCGGGCCGCCGCAGCGCGGACAGCTTCCGTCCCCGAACGTCCGAGCGCGGTGACAGTACCTGCTGTGAACGCGGTCCAAGAGCGCCTCCGGTGCGTCCTCGATGTCGTCGCCGACGGCGCCGCCGGGGATGGGAATCGAGCTCAGCGTCCCCTCCGCCATGTAGTCGAAGCCGAGCGCTCCCCGGCACTCGGTGCACCGCGCCGAGACGAACCCGTTCGTGTACGCCACGCACACCGGCGCTCCGCACAGGTAACACGACGCGGATGTCGGATCGGAGACTGCGGATTCGGCGGGGGCGACGGCGCCGCTTTTCACCGTTCTGACGAGCTCCCTGCCGGGGTATCGGATCGTGTAGCCCTCGGGACGCTTCTCGACGAACTCCCCGAGCAGCTGGTTGAGATGGTAGCTGAACTTCCCGCTGTCGGCCTCGCCGACCGCCTCGCGAAGCTCGGTGAACGGGACGGTGTACTCGGTGCGGTCGGCGACCGAGACGCGCTCGTGGAGTTCGCGGAGGATCGACAGTCTGGTCTCGTTGCCGACGACCGCGAACGAGTCCTCGGGCGACTGGCGATCCGCGTGGACGACTGCCGGCGTCTCCCCCTCGGCGGCGGACCCGGACGTATCGCGGCGGGGAGCGTCGTCCGACATGTCTCGGAATCGACGGTCCGCAGTTATAAGCGTGGCCCCGACACGACCGGTTCGGGCGGACAGTTCTGAACGACGGCAAGCCGGCGAACAGTCGGACCGACGACCGGGTTCGACGCCGTAGCGGGGACCGGCGGTCGCCCGAGCATCTCGTAAAGTCTAACAACGAGCTTGGTTTACGCGAGGGCACATGAGTACCGCAACGGACGACGTCGACCTCGTCGGCGACGAGGTCGTCGCCAACGTGGCGCGGGCGGCGCTGTTCGCGGCGTTGACCGGCGTGTTCGCGTACATCTCGTTTCAGCTTCCGGTGACCTCGGTGCCGTTCACCCTGCAGGTGTTGGGCGTGTTCCTCGCGGGCGTGTTCCTCGGACCCGTGTGGGGCGCCGCGTCGATGATCGTCTACGTCGTCGCCGGATCCGTGGGCGCGCCGGTGTTCGCCTACGGGGCCGCCGGGCTCGGCACGCTGTTCGGACAGTGGGGAGGGTACCTGTGGTCGTACCCGTTCGCCGCCGCCGTCGTCGGCGCGGGCGTCCACGGCGCGGGCGATCTGCGCGACCCGGGTTCGGTCGGCCTCGGTCGCCTCGCGGGCTCGATGACGGCCGGGACGCTCGTGATCTATGCGTTCGGAACGGTCGGCTACGCGCTCGTGGGCGAGGTGAGTCTCGTGACGGCGGTGCTGGCCGCGGCGGTTCCGTTCGTCCCCGCGGAGGCGATCAAGGCGGCGGCGACGGTGGCGATCGTTCGCAGCGACGCCGTCATCGCGCGGTAACCCCCAACCGTGATCGAGGTTCGCGATCTCACGCATCGGTACGGCGACTCCGGCGGCAATGCCGGCGCCCCCGGAAACGATACCGGCGCCGAGGCCGGGCCGTTCGCCCTCCGCGACCTGTCGATTCAGATCCCCGACGGGGAGTTCCTCGTGCTCGCGGGCGCCAACGGCTCCGGGAAGTCGACGCTCGTCCGACACTTCAACGGCCTGCTCACGCCCGACGAGGGCGAGGTGCTCGTCGACGACACCCCCGTCGGCGACGACCTCGTCGCCGCGCGAACGCGCGTCGGGATGGTGTTTCAGGAGCCGCGCGACTGCTTCGTCGCGGCGACGGTCGCCCGCGACGTGGCGTTCGGGCCGGAGAACCTCGGCCTGCCGCGCGAGGAGATCGACCGCCGGGTCGAGCGCGCGCTCGCGGCCGTGAACATGGCCGGCCGCGGCGACGAGCGTCTCGACCGGCTCTCGGGGGGCGAACAGGAGCGGGTCGCCGTCGCCGGCGCGCTCGCGATGGACCCGGCCCATCTCGTCCTCGATGAGCCGTTCACGGGGCTCGACGAGTCGGCTCGGGAGTCGGTACTCGCTCATCTGCTCGAGCTCCACCGCGACGGTACCGGGATCGTGCTCGTGACGCACGACCTGCGGGACGTGCTCGAACACGCCGACCGGCTCGTCGTCCTCGCCGACGGCGAGATCGCGGTCGATGCGCCCCCGTCGGCCGACCTCGACGCCATCGACGACCTCCCGGTACGCCGGCCCGAGCGATGCTGACGTACGAGCCGGGCGACTCCGTGGGACACCGCCTCGACGCGCGGAGCAAACTCCTGCTGCAGGCGGCGTTCGCGGCGGCGGCGTTCGGGCACACCGATCCGGTCGGCCTCGCCGCACTTACCGGGCTCACGACGGCCCTGATCGCGCTCGCATCGACGACGCCGGGAGTCGTGTTCGTCGAGTATCGCGGGGTGCTCCCGTTCCTGGCGGCGGCGCCGGCGATCGAGTCGCTGCGCCTGGGAGCCCCCTGGATCGACCCCGCCGCGGCCGTCGATCCGGCGCTCGCGGCGTACCGCACGCTCCTCCTGCTCGCGCTCGTCGCGGCGTACGTCCGAACGACGCCCGTTCGCGAGTCGGAGGCCGCCGTCGCGCGGCTCGTTCCCGGCAAGGCGGGACGGCTTCTCGGGCTCGGCGTCGGGCTCGTGTTCCGGTTCCTTCCGGTTCTGCAGGCGGATCTGGCCCGGACACGCGAGGCGATGGCGGCACGACTCGGCGACCGGCGCCCGCTGCGCGACCGCGTGCGGCTCGTCGCGACCGCGGGACTGACCCGCGTGCTCTCCCGCACGGACCGGCTGGCTGTCGCGTTGCGCGCGCGATGTCTCTCGTGGGATCCCACGCCGCCGGAGTCGACGTTCGGACGCGACGACGTGCTGGCGCTGGCGTTGGCAGCGGCGCTCGCGGGGTGGGCGCTGTGGCCGTCGTTCGCCGCGGCGGTGTGGTGACGCCGCGGTGGCGGATCGGCGCCGGTGCTGGATCGGCGCGGTAGATGCCGACGCGCTTTTATCGGATCGCGGAGCAACCTCCCACAACAATGAGTGAGCGCGAGGCTGAGGACTGGCTGATCCGCTATCTGGTCGTGATGGTCGTCGCCGCGACGGCCCTCCTGATGCTCATCTACGGGCTCGTGTTCGCACCGAGCATGGCCGTGACCGCCGGCGCGCTCGTCGCGCTCGCGGCGGTCTCGGCGGTCATCATCATCGACCTGCGGTCGTGGCGGACGGCGTAAGGCGGGACGCATCGAACCGGCCGAACCCACCGATCGGACCGAGCGCGGCAGTTACTCTCCGGCGTCGGTGAGCCGGGCGATCTCCCCATCCGAGAGCGACAGCGACGCCGCGGCGACGTTCTCACGGAGGTGTTCGACGCTGGAGGTGCCCGGGATCGGGATCGTCACGTCCGAGTGAGCGAGCAGCCACGCGAGCGCGGCCTGTCGGCGGGTCGCGTCGTGCGCCTCGGCGACCGAATCGAGCGCGTCCCCGACCGCGCCAAGGTCGCCCGCGGCGAGCGGGAACCACGGGATGAAACCGACCCCGGCGTCCTCGCACGCCCGCAGGACCGCCTCGTCCTCACGGTTGGCCACGTTGTACTGGTTCTGGACGGTCGCGATCTCGACGTGCTCGCGCGCCTCGTCCAACTGCTCGACCGTGACGTTCGAGAGACCGACGTGCTCGACGTGGCCCTCGTCTTTCAGCTCGGCGAACGCGGCCACGCTGTCGGCGAACGGCGTGTCCGGGTCCGGGCGATGGAACTGGTACAGGTCGATGGCGTCGACGCCGAGGCGGTCCTTGCTGACGAGCACCTGATTGCGGATGTAGTCCGGATCGCCGTGGGGGAGCCAGTCGCCGCCGGCCTCCCGGAGCAGCCCCGCCTTCGTGGCGACGACCGCCTCGTCGACGATCCCGGCCTCCCGAAGCAGGCGCTCGGAGGTGCCCGGCCCGTAGGAGTCGGCCGTGTCGACGAAGTCGACGCCGACCTCGACGGCGCTGCGGGCGACCTCGCGGGCGTTCTCCTCGTCGTCCGGGGCGCCGACGATGTCGTCGCCGCACAGGCGCATCGCGCCGAATCCCAGTCGGTTCACGGTCGTCTCGCCGTCCAGATCGAACGTCCCCGCGGCCGCTGCATCGGGTGTCTCACTCATACGTCGCCGTGAACGTCGCCCGTCGGCATAGTCGCGGCGGCGCCGGAACCTCGCGGCGCGGGGGGCGGTACTCGCGGAACGGCCTACGCCGGTCCGAGATAGCCCCACGCTTGCAGCCGGTCGCCGTCGCCGTCGATCCACCGCTCGCCGATGTCGTCCCGGTAGTACATGTTGGGCATCACGATGTCGTCGATGCGTCCGTACGCCTGCTCACGCGCGGCCTGCATCGTGTCCCCCTTGCCGGTCACGACGATCGGCATCCCGTTGTCGCCGGCGACGCGCCACTGGCCGTCCACCTGCTTCGCGTCTTCTAGGTGGATCCCCTCGCGGCTCTCGGTTTGGAAGACGACGGCGGCGTTTCGGGAGTTCTCGTCGTACGTCTTCTCGTCGTCGAACGGGAACGGTGGCAGCACGATTCGAACGCCGATCTGGTAGCCGTTGTGAACGTCCAACCCGGGGTCGTTACCGTGGGCGAGATCGTAGAAGAACTCGCCAGTAGACGACTCGATCGACTCCTCCTGTAGCGCGATCGTCGGGTATCCGAACCGCGGCGTGAACTCCAATGGGTAGATACCGGTCTCGTTGACGATGCAGTTGATGTCGATGCTCCCGACGTAGCCCTCATCGGCGAGCCAGTCCTCGAGTTTCCCGAAGGTCTCTTTGAACAGTTTGTTCTGCCCCGCCCAGAACATCGATGTCCCCATCTCGCCGGTCTGTGGGCCGATGTTTCCCGGGAACAACTTCTTGTGCTCGAAGTTGAAGTTGACCTGATCGATGAACTCGTTGCCGTTGAAGAACCCACAGATAGCGATCTCCACACCTCCGACCTTCCGCTGAAGCTGGAACCCCTTCATCCGGTGGCCCCACGCCTTCTTGTACGCCCGAAGCACGTCCACGACGTCGCTGCCGTCGTCCTCGTTGCCGACGTAGAGCAGTCGTTTAACGTTCTGGACCTCGCCGAGTGGCTTGATGACGTACGGGGCCGGATTCTCCCGAACGTGTTGGATGCCCGCATCGAAGTCGTGGAAGATGTGGTGCTCGACGGTGTTGACGTCGTGCTCCTCGAGGATCTCCATCGCGTAGCCGCGATCCTCTTCGAGGTGATCGGTGTTCGGCGTCCCACCGACGACAGCCTTACCTCGTTCACGGAGTTCCCGGGCGAGGGTGCCCGTTCCGATGTCCGATCCGACCCAAATATCGTCGAAGACGATCACGTCCGCCCATTCCACCTCCGCCCTCCAGTCCTCCGTCTTGGGTACGAACCCGTCGCCGATCTCCGTGTCACTCTCGGCTTCGATGTAGTACTTCACCGCGTGGCCTTCGCGGTGGACCTGCCACGCGAGGTCGGAGATCAGTGCGGCGTCGGCGGAGACAAACAGGAACCTGTGCTCGTCCATACCGCTACGGCGACACGAACGGAGTTATAGCCGGCGACGTCCCCGGGATGTGACATCGCGGTGCCGACCGACGGGACAAGGGGGAGACGACGCATGCCAGCGTACCCCGAACCCTTCCGAATCCGAACCATTTTTGACTGACTGGCCAGTTAGCTAGGATAGACGCGACGACCGGTCCGTCGGGACCACGCTGTCGCACGTCGAACCACACGATGAGCCAAGAGCAGGACACGCAGACGGCGTTCATGGAGGCGACGTACCGCGCGCTGTGTACGCACGGGTACGCCGACCTCACCATGCAGGACATCGCCGACGAGACGGACAAGAGCAAGGCGGCCCTCCACTACCACTTCGACGGGAAGGACGACCTCTTTCGGGAGTTCCTCGCGTTCCTTCACGACGGGTTCGCGGAGAAGATCGCCGATCACCCGGAGGGGACTCCGGTCGAGCGACTGGTCGCGCTCGTTCGCCGGGTGCTCGATCCCGTGGACGACGGGTCCGACCACCACTTCAATACGGCGTTCATGGAGATCAAAGCGCAGGCGCCGTACCGCGACGGCTACCGCGAGATCCTTCGTCGGTTCGACTCCGATCTTCGAACCGAGGTCGCCGATCTGGTTCGTGAGGCGATCGAGGACGGACAGTACGGCGAAGGGACGGAGCCCGAAGAAGTCGCCGAACACGTCCTCACCTACATCCACGGGACGTGGACGCGTGCGGCAGCCATCGGCGCCGACGTGGTGACGATGCGCGAGCACCTCGTCGAGGACCTGCTCGACCTGCTCGTCGACGACGCGACCGTTCCGGTCAGCGTCGAGGCGACCGACGAGCAGGCGACCGCGGCGGCCGACAGCGAGGCGATCACTAACGGATCAGACGACGTGGTGGGGTCCGGATGACGGCAAGAGAACGCCTCTCGACGGTGTTCAAGGGGCGAGACGAGTTCGATCTCACCGAGGGGAGCATCGGCAAGCCGCTGTTCTATCTCTCGCTGCCGATCGTCGTCACCAACCTCCTCCAGACGGCGTACAACCTCGCCGACACGCTGTGGCTCGGCCGCTACAGCACCGAGGCGTTGGCGGCCATCTCGTTCGCGTTCCCGATGGTGTTTCTCCTGTTCTCGCTCGGGATGGGGGTCACCGTCGCGGGGTCGGTGCTCGTTGCACAACACATCGGCGCGGACGAGGAGGAGGAGGCGAAGTACGCCGCCTCTCAGACGGTCTCGTTCGCGATCATCGTCTCGCTCGTCCTCGGCGGCGTTGGCTACTTCATCGTCGGGGACCTGCTCGGCCTGCTCGGTGCATCGCCCGAGGTGCTCCCGCTCGCGACGGACTACATGCGGGTCATCTCCTCGGGGCTGGTGTTCATGTTCGGGTTCTTCGTGTTCACCGCGCTCATGCGCGGCTACGGGGACACGATCACGCCGATGCTGGTGATGCTGCTCACGGTCGTCGTGAACATCATCATCGACCCGTTCCTCATCTTCGGGTGGTGGATCTTCCCCGAGCTCGGCGTCGCCGGCGCCGCCTACGCGACCATCTTCTCGCGGGCGCTGGCGTTCGTCGTCGGCATGGCGATCATGCTCCGGGGCACCCGCGGCGTGCAGATCACGCCCGTGGACATGGTGCCGAACCTCACGTACGCGAAGAAGATCGTCCGGATCGGCGTTCCCGCTTCCATCGAGGGCACCGGCCGGTCGCTGTCGGTGAACCTGATGCTCGTCATCGTCGGGCTGTTCCCGACGACGGTCGTCGCCGGCTACGGGATCGGCGTCCGCGTGTTCTCGGTCATCTTCCTCCCGGCGATCGCCGTCGCTCGCGGCGTGGAGACGATGACGGGACAGAACATCGGCGCCGAGAAGCCCGACCGTGCGGCGACGGCCGCCGGGATGGCCGCCAAGACGATGTTGGCGATCCTCGGTGCGCTCGGGGTCGTTGTGATCCTCGCGGCCCAGCCGATCGCGGCGGTGTTCACCGACGATCCCGCGGTGGTCGATGTGACCGCCGACTTCCTGCGCTGGGTCGCGCCGACGTTCGGGTTCATCGGCGTGATGCGCGCCTACACCGGCAGCTTCCGGGGCGCCGGCAAGACGATGACCGCCGCCGCCATCTCCATCCTGATGCTCGGATTCATCCGGCTGCCGGTGGCGCTGGGGCTGGCGAGACCTGACATCCTCGGTCTCCCGCTGCCCGCGTTCGGGTCGACCGGGATCTGGATGGCGTTCGCGGTCTCGAACACCGCCGGTGCGATCATCGCGTACCTCTGGTACCGGCGCGGCACCTGGCGCGACGCCGACCCCCGCGGCGAGGTCCCCGTCGGCGACGACGAGGACGAGGATCGCTCGGACGCGGCCGTCGCGCCGACCGACGACTGACGACTTCCCGCTCCGAGTACGGCCCATCCGGTGAGAACTCCGGACGCGCGGTCCACGGCGGTGACCCAGTGTCGAGCGACCACACCAGACGCGGGTGAGCGCGTCGACCGGGAATCACCGTGGGCGCTTTACTCACGCTCGTACTACGATCGGTATGAACACCGTAAACTCAAGCGAGACCCGCGACGGCGAGTCCGTTCGCGTGTGGCTCGTGGAACGAACGTACGGCGACGACGAACTGAACATCGTCATTCTCGTGTACGCCGACGAGACGGGCGAGCGCTACTTCCGCAAGGAGCGCGCGCTCACGAGTTTCACCGACGAGCGCGAGACGCCGGTGTCGCAGGTCGTCACCGCGGACGAACTCGGTCGGACCGACGAGGGGGACCGCGAGCGCTACGCCGCGGAGGTCGATCGGATGGCGGACGCCCACGACCCCACCGACACCGTCTGAAGCGTCGTCTCGCGTCGTCTCGGCCCGTCGGCAGAGGTACCGTTTTATTCTGAGCCCCGCAACCGGCGCGTATGCTCACTGCGAAGGGACCGCTTCTGACGGTCGACGTAACCGAGCGCGCCGTCGAGGAGACGGACATCTCGGAGACGCTCTCGGAGTTCATCGGCGGTCGCGCGGTCGCGACGGCGCTGGCACACGAGCGCATTCCCGTCGACGCCGACCCGTTCGACCCCGAGAACCGCGCGTACCTCTCGACGGGACCGCTCCAGGTGAGTCGGATGAGCTTCACCGGCCGCATGAACATGACGGGGCTGTCGCCGCTGACGGACGGGCTCGCGTCGACGAACGCCGGCGGCTACCTCTCGCGCAACTTCGCGGACGCGGGCTACTCGGTCGTCGAGTTCGTCGGCGCGAGCGACGAACCGCTCGCGATCCACGTCCGGGACGACGGCGTCTCCTTCGAGAGCGTGCCCGAGTTGGCGGGCGCTGAGGTCTCGGCCGTGTCGGCGTACGTGGCCGATGAGCACGACCTCGGCCCGGAACACTGCATCGCGATCGGGCCGGCCGGCGAGAACCTCGTCCGGTTCGCCTCGGTGATGACGTTCGACTCCCGGGCGTTCGGTCGCGGCGGCCTCGGCGCCGTCCTCGGGAGCAAGAACGTGAAGTGCGTCACGTTCGCCGGCGACGGCAGCGCTCGCCCCGACATCGAGGTGTCGAACCCGCCCGCGATGGACGTTCACCGGGAGGCCGCGACGTCGGACGACCGGATGAAGCGCCAGGGGACGACCGGGGGGACGGAGTTCATCAACGACAACTTCGCGCTCCCGACGCGCTACTTCGACGAGTACGAGTTCGAGTCCGCGGCGGCCATCGGCGGGAACGCCGTCGAGGAGAAGAAGTACAGGAAGGACGCCTGCTCGCAGTGTGCGTACGCGTGTAAGCTTCCGACCCGCGACGAGGAGCGCGGCGTCGAGACCGAGGGGCCGGAGTTCGAGACCGTCTACGCGTTCGGCTCGTGTCAGGGCGTCGGTGACATCGTCGACGTGATGGAGGCCAACGAACTGTGCGACGAACTCGGGATGGACACCATCTCCGCGGGCGTCACGGTCGCCGCCTACCTCAAGAGCGAGGACGCGTTCGGGGACGCCGAGTTGGCGCGCGAGGTGCTCCGGGAGATCGCGACCCGCGAAACCGACCGCGGCGACCTCCTCGCGGAGGGCGTCCACCGCGCCCACGAGGAGTTGGGCGTGACCGACTACACGGTGAAGGGGATGGAGTTCGCCGCCCACGACGGCCGTGTCCTCCACGGACAGGGGCTCTCCTACGCCGTCGCGAACCGCGGCGCCGACCACATGTACGCGGGGATGCTTGGGTTGGAGTACTCGGGCGAACTCGATCCCGAGGGCACGCTGGGGAAGGCCGAGCGACTGGTTCACGAGGAGAACCGAAACGTCGTCCGCGACTCGGGGATCGTCTGCGCGTTCGCCGGCGACTACGTCACCGACGAGCGCCTCGCCGCGCTGTTGGAGTCCGACTACGAGCACCTGCTGGAGATCGGTGCCCGGGTCGTCGCCCGCGAACGTCACTTCAACAACCGACGCGGGACGGACGCCGCGGACGACGGCCTCCCGTACGCCGACGAGGTGCCCGACCTCGACGCCGCGATCGCGGAGTACTACGAGGCCCGCGGGTGGAACGCCGACGGTACCGTCCCCGAGAACGCGCTCGATTCGCCCTCGGACACCGCCGTCGGGGTCCGAGCCGTCGCCGACGAGTGAGACGCCGGCGAGGCCGACTCGCCGCGGCGGTTCCGTCCGTGTTAGCCGCCGTACACCGACGGAACCAGCCGGATCACGTCGCCGTCGTCGAGCGCGGTGTCGACGCCGTCGAGGTGACGGACGTCCCTCTTCGCCTTCGTCACCACCGTCGATCCGGCGACCGTCTCCCGATCCTCGTCGACCAATCGCCCCCCGAGTTCCGGGTAGGTCCGCTCGAGTTCCCGGAGGAGGTCGCCGACGGTGGCAGCGTCCGTCTCACGGACGACCGTCTCGACGCCGGCGTCCTCGCGGAAGGGACCGAACAGCCGACACTCGACTTCGATCGCCATACTTCGGCGTCGGTCGCGACCGCGTATGTAGCTTCGGACGCGTCGCCACCGTCGCTGCATACGCCTCGCCCTTCGAACGCGTCGCAGCCCACCCGACGGACTCTTGCGGCCCCGTCGAGTACCTCGGATCGATGAGCGACGACGGCGCCGGCGACGCCGACTCGACCGCCCCCGAAGGCGTGGAATCGGCCGACATCGAGGGCGACACCTTCGGCGTCGGCATCCATGTGACCAGCGACGAGTTCCGGTTCGTCGTCCACGTCCCCTCGGACATCGACTCCGGGTGGCGCGACCCGGACGAGTTCCAGCGGCTGATCGAGGTGGCGACCTGGGACCGACTCGACCAACGGGAGACGCTTCGCGCGGTCGCACGGACGACCGCGGAGGGGGAGACGGTGACGCTGGGTACGGTGACGATGCGTCCCGGCGGCGACGTGATCGACCACTCACTCGCCCCGCCGGAGGAGTGACTCGACGGGCATCGCCTCGCCGGTGCGCGGTGGCGACCCGCGTCGGTCGGTCGACTACTCGTCGGGCTTCGCGAGAAGCGAGCCGATCGTGTCGACGCGGGCCGGGTCGTACCGGGTGAGGTCGTACCGATTGGCCGCGACGGTGTCGCCCCACACGTCGAGCGCGCCGAGCGTGACGAGCGCCTGCAGCGTCGCTCCGAGCGTGCGCGGGGTCGTCTCCGGATCGGGGATGCTCGCGTGGATCTGTTTCGACTGCGGGTAGCTCATCTCCACCGCGGTCAGTCCCCGGCGCGCCTCGCGCCAGTGGTGCCGGAGGTATCCGAAGTTGGTCGGGTCGGTGCGACGAAGGTGCGCGATCAACCGCTCGGTGAGCGTCCGCTCGGCGTCCTCGGCGGTCGGAACCCGGCGGGACAGTGCCGAGAGGACGGCGTCATCGTCGTTGGTCGCGATCGACGTGTGGAACTCGACCCCCGACGCTGCGGCCGCCTCGACGAGACCGGGGACGATCGAATCGACGTCGGCGTCGTCGGGGACGAGCGCGCCGACGTCGTCGACGACGACCGTGCCGCCGGCGTCGAGTTCGTCGCCGAGGTCGGACAGCACCGCCTCGAGGTACTGGATCGGGTCGGAGAGGGGGGCCTCGACGGTGCCGATGGCGACCCCGCCGCCGATCGGCTGGCCTGCGGATCCCGGCGAGGAGGGGACCGCACTGCCACGGACCGTCTCGTCGACGCCGATGAGATACGATCGTCCGGGCGAGGACGGCCCCGCCGCCTCGACGGCGCGGTGCCATCCGTCGACCGATCGGTCAGCGAGGAGGGCGACGTGAACGTCTCCGACGACGGCGGCCGCTCGCTCGAGCGACGCCTCGTCGGCGTGGATCGCGCCGACCGAACGCTCGACCGCCTCGCCGGACATGATACTATCAGACGCATACGCATCAGACATAAATTTACTGGGAACGTTATCGGAAGTGATGTCGCACGTCGTCGAACTCCCCACCGGAGGCGAGCGATGAGCGGCGAACGCGATCCGGAACGACCGATCGCAGCCGTGCAGAACGCCGCCGTCGAACACGCACTGACGGCCCGCGAGTCGGGGGACGCGCTCGCACTCGTCGGCGCGCTCGAGCCGCTCCGGGTACGACCGTCCGATCCCGATGGAGGACGCAGTCCGCTCGGTGACAGTCACGGCCGGGGATCCGGGTCGGAGCTGTCGCCTCGATCTCACTCACACGCGGCCCCGAGCGTTCCTTCGATGGTACTCTCGACAGTACTCGCCGCGTGGACTGGACTCCAAGTGCGGTCGAAGCGGGATCGCCGAACCGCGGCGCCGTCCCGGCCAGCGACGGAACCGCACCTCCCGCGCGACGGCGTCGGCGACGACGCGAGCGCTCCGCCGGCCGTCGTCGGCGCCGTCGTCGCCTGCGAGCGATCCGATCTGTCCCCGGCGTACGCCGCATCGCTCGCGGACTGTGAGGTATCGGCGGTCCGACAGGTGCTCGCCGAGCGTGGCGACGCGGGCGGTTCGGCGAACGACCCTCCGAGCGACCAGTGACCGTGGGGAGGCGCCCGCGGAGACACCCGGCTTTATAACCCCGCGGTTTATAAAGGAACGCAGAGGAACGACGACGCATGACGGACCCGGCAGAATCCATCGAGATTCAGAACGTTGTAGCATCGACGGGGATCGGGCAAGAGCTCGACCTCGAAGCCCTGGCCGAGGACCTTCCGGGCGCGGACTTCAACCCGGACAACTTCCCCGGACTGGTGTACCGAACGCAGGAGCCGAAGGCGGCCGCGCTGATCTTCCGCTCCGGCAAGATCGTCTGTACGGGGGCGAAGAGCATCGACGACGTGCACGAGGCCCTCGGGATCATCTTCGAGAAACTCCGCGGGCTGAAGATCCCGGTCGAGGAGGACCCGGACATCACCGTCCAGAACATCGTCTCGTCGGCCGATCTGGGTCACCAGCTCAACCTCAACGCCCTCGCTATCGGCCTCGGGCTCGAGGACGTCGAGTACGAACCCGAGCAGTTCCCCGGCCTCGTCTACCGGATGGACGAGCCGGACGTGGTGATCCTCCTGTTCGGCTCGGGGAAGATCGTCATCACCGGCGGCAAGCGCACCGACGACGCCGAGGAAGCGGTCGAGGAGATCGTCGACCGCATCGAGGCGCTCGGCCTCCTCGGCTAACGCCTCCCCTCCACTGGTTCCCGTTCTCGCGATTAGCGACTACATACCGGTCGGTCCGCGTCGCGACCGGCGTCGGAACGCCGTGTTGCCGGGGAAATAAGTATATACCCGGAGTGCACAGTGCCCGACATAGTGGCTTCCCGACAGGGCGCCGCTGACGTTCCCACGGCGTCGGCGCACACCGGTCGCGGCGGCTCGTCCACGAACACCCGGGCACGCACCCACACGCCGGAGACTCCCGAACGGGCGCGTGACGTCTCGGCCCCGCCCGAACGCGATCCCGGACGGTACGCGCAGACGGACCACTTCCGACATCGACTGCGCCAACAGGGTCGCTACATCACGCTCCCGGTCGCCGGCGACGCGATCAGAAACGGCCAGCTCCGGTGGAACTCCACCGACGGCTGGCGGTTCGCGATCGTCCGCGACGGCGTCAGGTTCGTGATCGTCGTCGGCGACACGGACACGCCATCCCCCGTGCTTGTCACCGGCTGGACGGAGATAGCCGACTGGGACGCCGCGACGGCGTCCGACCGCTGGGACGACGCCGACATCAACACCATCCGGCTGCGCGCGGATCTCTCCGAACACAAGGACCGACAGATCCCCGGCCGGATCCGCCCGCGCGTCGTCGCTCGCCCGTTCTCGGTCGGCGGCCACCGCGTCCGCACCGCCGCCGGCGACGGCCACGTCGAGTGTGACGACTGCGGCGCGCGCTTCCGCTCGAAGCGCGAGTTGTGCGAGCTTCCCTGCGACCCGCGCTGACCGCAGGGGGCGCCCACGTCCCGGTCTCCGTCCGGAAACCGGTCGCCGAGCGCGGTCCCTTTACGCGCCGGCGACGTACCGCGGGTGATGACTGACGACGGCGACGATCCGTCCGTGGGCGGTGACGGCGGTGGCGTCGGGGCAGATGGCGACATCGTCGATGACGGTGTCGCCACTGGGGCCGACGACGACACCGTGCCCGATGAGACCGCTCTCGACGAGCCCGCCGCCGACCTCACGATCGGCGGCTTCTACGACGCGATCGAGGCGGCCCGGCGCCCGGTGCTCACCGCCTCACACGTCGCCCGAGAGACCGACCGAACGCAGGCGGAGGCGCGCGACCACCTCGACGCGCTCGCCGAGGAGGGGACCGTCGAGCGCGTCGACGTGGAGCCCGATCCGGTGGTGTACTACCCGACCTCGTGGGGCGACCTCGCCGAGCGCGAGCGGGTGGTCATGTTCCCGACGCGGCGCCAGATCGTGGTCGACCAGCCGACGCAGTACACCCGCGCGATGCTCGCCGACTTCGCGCACCTCGTCGACTCCACGGGGACGGAGCCGGGAACCCGCGGGTACCTCTACGAGATCCGCCAGGAGGACATCTGGGCCGCGCCGTTCGAGGAGTTCTCGGAGTTGCTCGCGCGGATGCGGTCGGTGCTGCCGCGGCGCTCGCCGCACTTGGAGGAGTGGGCCGAGAACCAGTGGAAGCGGGCCCGTCAGTTCCGCTTGCGGACCCACGAGGACGGCTACGTGGTACTCGAGGCGGACCGGGAGGAGCTGATGGGCAACGTCGCCCGCCAGAAGCTCGACGAGACGGTGTTGCAGGCGGACCTCTCGGACACCGAGTCGTGGGTGAACGAACGCGAGATCGGCCACGTGAAGCGCGTGCTGTACGAGGCCGGGTACCCGGTCGTCGACCGGCGCGACCTGGAGTCGGGCGACCCGCTCGACGTGACGCTGAAAGCCGAGCTTCGGGCGTACCAGGCGGACTGGGTCGATCGGTTCACCGAGCAGCGGGCGGGGGTGTTCGTCGCGCCGCCCGGCTCCGGCAAGACTGTCGCCGCGCTCGGCGCCCTGGCGGCGGTGGGTGGCGAGACGCTGATCCTCGTTCCCTCGCGAGAACTCGCGGGGCAGTGGCGCGCCGAACTGCTGGAGCACACCGACCTCGACGACGCCCAGATCGGCGAGTACCACGGCGGCGAGAAGGAGATCGCCCCGGTGACGATCGCGACGTACCAGACGGCGGGGATGGACCGCCACCGCTCGCTGTTCGACTCCCGCGAGTGGGGGCTGATCGTGTACGACGAATGTCACCACATCCCGAGTCCGGTGTTCAAACGATCCGCGGACCTCCAGACCAAACACCGCCTCGGGCTGTCGGCGACCCCGATACGGGAGGACGACAACGAGGAGGAGATATTCACGCTGATCGGCCCGCCGATCGGGACCGACTGGGGCGCGCTGTTCGACGCCGGGTTCGTCCAGGAGCCGGAGGTCGAGATCCGGTACGTGCCGTGGCGCGACGACGAGGCGCAAAACGAGTGGGCGAGCGCCGACGGCCGCCAGCGGCACATGGCGGCCGCCCGCAACCCCGCGAAGGCCGAGGAGGTCCGTCGCCTCCGCGAACGCCACGGCGACGCGAGGGCGCTCGTGTTCGTCGACTACCTCGACCAGGGCGAGGCGCTCGCGGCGGCGCTGGGCGTCCCGTTCGTCTCCGGGGAGACGCGCCATCACGTCCGACAGCGGCTGTTCGAGGAGTTCCGTCAGGGAGCACACGACACGCTGGTGGTCTCGCGCATCGCCGACGAGGGGATCGACCTGCCGAACGCGGGGCTCGCGATCGTCGCGTCGGGCCTCGGCGGAAGCCGACGCCAGGGAGCCCAACGCGCCGGCCGGACGATGCGCCCGGCCGGCTCGGCGCTCGTGTACGTGCTCGCGACGCGCGGGACGAGCGAGGAGGACTTCGCACAGCGGCAGATGAACCACCTCGCGGAGAAGGGCGTTCGCGTCCACGAGCGCACCGTCGAGTAGGCCGCCGCGGTCGGTGCATCCCCGGCTACGTCTCGAGGGGCGCGTCCGCGAACCGCGCCCCACAATCGTCGCACTCGACGACCGGCCGGTGGTCGTCGTCCGTCGTGAACCCGAGCGCGTCGCCGCCGCAGTCGGGGCACGGCCGAGGCACGTGTTCGCCGTCGCAGTCGGGACAGCGGAAGGTCAGGCCCGTTCCGCCGGCGTCGAGCCGCAGCCTCTCCGCACCACAACTCGGACACGTCGCCGGAACGTGCACGTCGTCCGTCTCCCGGGGGGCACCGATCGCGAACGCGACGAGGTCGCCGTCGCCGCGGTTCTCGCCGGTCTGGAACTCTCCGGGGGCGAACCGCACCGCCTCACCCGCGGCGACGGCCACATCGCCGTCCAGCGTCTCGAACGTCGCCTCCCCGGCGACGACGACGAACACCTCCTCCTGATCGGCGTGGGCGTGGAGGCCGCCCGGGAACCCGTCGCCGGGGGCGATCCGGTAGCGGTTGATCGCGACGTGCTCGGTTCCGAGAGCGTCTCCGAACCGGACGCGTTCCGCGGCGTCGTCGAGATCGGTGCGGTCCACGGTCACTCCGTTCCGTCGTTCCCGCGGCCGGAACCGTCCCCATCCTCGGGCCCCTCCTCGCTTCTCCCGCCGTCCTCGAACGACGGTTCCGCCCACCTCTCGTCGGAGTCGACCGGGGCGACCGCGTGGTCGATCTGCTCCTCGGAGAACTCGGCGTCGTGGAGGACCATGTTCAGCCGCTGCCAGCGGGCGCTCCGGTCGTCTTCGCCCTCCGGACCGACCCGGGCGCCGTGCGTCTTGAAGAACTCGCCGCCGCGGCCGAGGCGACTGCCCTCGCCGGTGTGTTTGTCGAAGGCGACGTCGTACTCCCCGCCGGGTTCGAACTCGCCGACCGGGAAGTCGATCTGCGGCTCCTCACCGCGGGCGCGGGCCTCCGCTCGCGCCTCCGCGGCGTTGCGAAAGAACTCGTCGGCGTTCGGCGACTCCCGCGAGGAGGTCGCCCGAGCACATGCGAGGGCCGCGTGGACCGCACAGATCCGGCCGCGCCACTCGGCGGGCTCCCAGCGCTCGGTCGCGAGTTCCTCGTAGCGATCGACCAGCAGCGCGACCTCCTGGCCGGCGCGGAGGTCCTCGACGACGTACAGGTGGAGCCGGTCCCAGAGGTTCCACGCGAATCCCGAGCGCGCCAGCTCCCACGCGGCCCACGCGGCGACCTCCTCGTCGGAGCGCCGAACCGCCTTCTGAAGCAGACTCGACACCGCATATCGATTGTAGCCGCCGTCGGTCTCATCGGCTCCCTTCCGCTCGCCGAAGTCGTTCGCGCCGTCGGCGTCGGGGTCGCGCTCGGAGAGTTCGCCGCCGGCGCCGAACGTCGCTTGTCGACTCTCGTCGTCGGCCATAGCTGCGGGTGTTTCGCGCGGGCGATAAACCCCGCGACGGAACCGTGACTCCCCGTGACGGGGCGGGGCCGAATGAGAACCCTTAAGTCCGAATCGGCGGGTATCTGTTGATGTATCCGGGTTTAGCTCAGCCTGGTAGAGCAGCCGACTGTAGATCGGCTTGCCCCCCGTTCAAATCGGGGAACCCGGATTTCTGTTGCTGCCGCCCGTCGATGTCGCCCGACGCGACGCTCCCCCGGTCGCTCCCGGTGTCGTCCACCTCCGCGGCGTCGGACTCGGGTCGGTCGACCGTCACCTCGATGCCGTCGTCGGGAAGCTCGAGGTGGACGGATGGCTCCGCCCGACAGAACGATCAACTCGGTCGGAGTCGCCGTACTGGTCGAAGTCCTCCGCCTCGATCGTGCCCACGACGTCCGAGTTCACGTCGAAGCTCCCACCGGTCGACTGTTGACAAACGACAAGCGACAGCAGGCTACTCGAGGATCAGCCGTTCGACGGCGACGTGACCGAGGGGTCGGCACGAAGCGACCCGTCGACGAGTCGGTACCGACGTTCGAACCGACCGACGGTCGCGGGGTCGTGACTGACGACCACCAACCCAGCATCGCACTCGCGGCGCATCGACCAGAGCAGGTCAAGTACGTTCTCGCTCGATTCGGGATCGAGCTGTCCGGTCGGTTCGTCCGCGAGCACCACTGCCGGCCGGTTGGCCAGCGCGCGGGCGATCGCGACACGCTGCCGCTCTCCGCCGCTGAGGGTCGGCGGTCGCCGGTCGGCTACCGTGGCGATCTCGAGGTGGTCGAACAGCGTCTCCAACCACTCGGGGTCGCGCGTGCCGGTGTGATCCTGCGGGAGCGCGGCGTTCTCCCACGCGCTCAACTCGGGGATCAGCTGGAAGTCCTGAAAGACGATCCCGATGTGGTCGCGTCGGAGCGCCGCTCGCTCGCGTTCGCCGAGGCCGGCCGTCGGGCTTCCGTCGACGGAGACGACCCCATCGTCGGCGGGTTCGAGCAGGCCCAAGACCGCGAACAGCGTCGACTTCCCCGAACCGCTCGCACCCCGGATCACGACGCGGTCGCCGCGGCCGACGCTCAGATCGACGCCGTCGAGGACGGGCTGACCGCCCCGGGTGATGGTGACGCCGCTCGCTTCGAGGGCCGGATCTGTCACGGTAGCACCTGGCTGGTTGGCCAGTATATGTCTGGCGCTCCGCCGGCACCGGGTCGGTCGCTCGGGATGGCCGGCGTCGGCAGTCGCCGGGTCAACAGCGCTGGGTCGTCCCGGTGAACGGCGTGGAGACGACGACGCGGTCGGCGGTCCCTGCGTCGTACACGACCTGCCGCGATCTGAGAAACGCATCGTACCGTCCGGGGGCGACAGCCTCGGTTGCTGCCGGGTACTGTTGGGCGCCCACCGTCGTCCACGACCGCTGGCTGACGACCGGACACGACGGCGGTGGGCCGCCCCGGATCCACGTCGCGACCGGCTCACGGACCGCGGGTTCGTCGCGGGAATGGTACGCCGCTATCCGAACCAGGTGGTCGTCGCCGCTCCACGTCCCGGGAACCGTTTGAACGGCGTGGTCCATCCCGGCGAACTCCGCTTCCTCGGTCACACCCTTGTACGAGAGCGTGTCGACCCCCGCGAACGCGATGGGAGCGCTCGCGGCTGCACACACCAGGATGAGCACGCCGACTCCAGGAGCCATCCAGCGACGGCGTCGGTCGCGCCGCCCGTCGACGAAGCCTCGGGGGACGAGGACGCCGACAGCGACCCCCGCGAGCACCGCCCACGGAAGGTGAGCGAACGTCTGGACGCGGTAGATGCTGTTGAAGTACGGCGGGGTGAGCGACGCCGTCAGCGAGAACCCGATGACGACGACGACGGCGGCCGCGAGTGCGACGACGGCGACGCCGTCGGGGCGGTCGCCGAGGGCCTCGGGCAGCGCCCAGGCCGCGGCGATCGTCGGGAGCGCGAGCAGGCACAACGCGAGGAGGACGGCCGGCGGCGTCATCGGCAGACCGGGGAAGACGGCGACGATTCCGTTGGCCACGAGCAGCCCGAACCAGACGCACGCCGTGAAGCCCCCGACCACCCGGAGGCGTCGCGACCGGCCCCGACGGAGCGCCGCGAGGAGGAACACGCCGAGGATCACCCACGCGACGAACAGGTCCAGCTCGTCGGTCAACCGTCCCTGCTGGACGATGTACGCGAGCGTCAGCCGGTCGGCCAGCCGGAAGTAGCCGACGGCGTAGATCCAGTAGCCGGCGGCGACGGCGACCCCGAGGAGTCGCGAGCGAGCCGTTCCCCCTCGGTCCAGTGCCGTCCACCCAACGAGCGCGAGACCGAACACGACGGTATCGAGGTTGTGCGTTGCCGGGAGCACGACCGCACACAGCGCGGCACTGGCGTACAGTGCCGGGCGCCCCGTCCGTCTGGCCCGAGCGTACGCGACGACGCCCAGCGGAACCAGCAGGAGCCCGAGCGTCTGCTCGTCGACGGCCATCGTCCGGTGAAGGACGGGACCGCTGACCGCGAGCAGTCCGCCCGTGACGACCACCGCCAGCGTGTGATGGTCGGCGCGGAGGCGCCGGACCAACCGGCGGGTGATCGCGGCGGCGACGAGCACTGGGACGGTCCCGATCACGGCGACGGCCGGTTGTGCGATCCGGAGCGCCGGCTCGCCCGTGATCGTCGCGACCATCGTCAACAGGGCGGTGAAGTGGACGTCGTCGACCGGCATTCTGAACAGCGGTAACTCGCCGGTCGCGACGGCGAGTCGGACCTGTCCGGCGTACACGATGCCGTCCGGGTTGAACGGCAGCGACGACCAGTGAAGCGGCCCCATCCGCACCGCGACGCCGACGGCGAACAGCGCGCCGATCACGCGGCGTACACGCCCCGAGCGTCGGTCAGTCATCGCGCACCCTCCCGGAGTCGTCGTCCGCGAGCAGCCGCGCGGGAGCCGGTCGCACGGTCCCCTCGGCGGCGACCGCGCCCCCGACGGCCACGAGCACCAACGACACACATGCCAGACCGACCAGCGTCACCGGAGACGGCCGAACCCGGATCGTCACGCCGTACACGACGAGGACACCGACGGCCTCGAGCCCGCGTGCGGCGACGAACCCGACGACGACGCCCACGAGCGTCGCCGCCGCGCCGATCCGCACGGCGTCGCCGACGACGAGCCGGCGGATCCGCCACGGCGCCGCACCGGTCGCCCGATAGACCCCGAGGGCGCGTCGACGGGCGCGCACGCCGCTGGCGAACGCGGCGGCGATGCTGCCGATCACGGTGACGGCCGCCACCGACAGCAGCGCTCCGACCAGCAGCCGGAGGTTTCCGAACACCGTCGCGACCGCGCGCCCGACCGCAGAGCCGCCCCGGTCGACGCCGGCGGTCGCCAGCGCCGCCGCGAGTCGGTCGTCTCCCACGACGGTCACGGTGCGCTCGGCGACGGTGGCACCGTCGGCGGTGACGGTCGCCGCGAACGGACCCGGCGGCTGTCTGGGCACCCGCGTCTCCATCACCGTCCGCGCGCCGGGCGCGAGAGTGACCGACCGGCTCGTGCTCCGCCCGGCGGCGGCGACGCGAACGTCTCGGGTGACCGTCGCGTCCCAGGGGTTGTACAGCTCGACGCGAACCGTCGGCGACGTCACCACGGTCGGCCGCGCCGGCGAGACCGAGACGCGCGCCTGAAGTCGGCGGTCGAGCGTCTCGGAGACGGCCACCGACTCCGTCAGCGTGCGTCCGTTCGCGCGCACCGCGACCGCCGTCTCCCCGGCGGCGCCGACCGGCAGTCTGACCCGGCCGTCGTCGTCGGTCCTGACGGACTCGTCGCCGACCGTCACGGTCGCGTTCGCCACCGGCTCACCGGCGACGGTGGTCACCTCCACCAGCGGACTGCTGTTGGCGGGGACCGTGGGCGGGAGCCCCGATATCGCCAGGTCGTCCGGCGCGCGGGCGACGATCGTTCGGTCTCGGTCGCCGACCCGGAGCGCGTACTCGCCCGGCGGCGGCGCGCGGAACGTGAACGAGACCCGCCGCTGCGCGAACGGTTCCACCTCGACCGTCCGCGTCCGCCGTCGGCCGTCGAGGCTCGCGGACACCTCGACGGTCGACGCCTCGGCGACGCCGACGACGGTCGCCGTGACGGTCACGTTCCGGCCCGCGACGACTGTCGGCGGCGCCTCGACGCCCGTCACCACGGACGCGGAGCCGGTCGCCTCCGCCGTTTGGGCGCCGGCTGTGCGGACGAACTGGACCGACCCGGGTCCCTTCCCGGTCAGCCGCCGCGCCGTCGGGAGCGACACGACCATCTGGTCGTCGACGGCCCCCGGTCCGGCGAAGACGCCGACGACGGTGACGCGGGTCACGGCGGGGTGGGTGCTCCCGCCGAGCGTCACGGTGTCGCCGGGTGCGACGTCGAGCCGGTCCGCGAGGTCGGCGCCGACGACGGCCTCCGGGCGACCCTCGGGTGCACGGCCGGCGACGAGTGCGACGTCGGACACCGACGCGAACGCGGCCCACTCGGCTCCTCGCGTGAGGAAGGCCTCGCCGTCGACGACCGAGAAGGCGAGCAGTTCCCCGCTCGCGGCGGTCCCCGACGATCGAAGGACGTCCGCGTACGCCGCAGGGACGGTGCTGGCCACCGGGTGGACGGCGCCGGGTTCGGTGACCGTTTGTCCGCCGCCCGCGACCATGGGGGCAACCGCGCCCGCGCCCGAGGCGAGCACCAGGCCGAGCGCGACGAACACCGACACCGCGACCGTCGTCGGGACCAGCGGCCGCCAGCCAAGCACCGTCGGAGTCGCCACCGCTCGCAGGCGGGCGGTGATCGACCCGTCGTCGGCCCGACTGCGAGGCGGGGCGGAGGTCTCGGGTCGCCCGACGGCCGCGACGGGTTTGTGTGCCGCGCGGAGGCTGGCGCCGGCGCCGACGAGCGCGCCGACGCCGACGATGGCCGCGTACGCGGGCCCGAGCACACCGGCCGCACGCGGGGACAGCCCCAACTCGAGCGTCGTCGGGACGCCGGCGAACACCGCGACGTTGACGACGAGGTTCAACAGGACGAGGCCGACGGCGTAGCCGAGCGCCGTCCCGGCGACCGCGAGGGCGGCGCCGCGGAGCGCGAACACCCCGACGACGTGGCGGGGCGGCGCACCGGTCGCCCGCGCCACGCGGATCGCCCGAGACCGATCGCGAACCGCGGCCCGCGTGACGCTGTACACCGTGACGGCCACGAGGACGCCGGCACCCACCCCGAGGAAGTTCAGCACCGTCCCCAACTGACGCGACCCGACGACGAAGAACGCCAGCGCACCCCGGACGGGTGCCCCCCGATCGGGGACCGACGTCGTGCCTCCGTCATCGGGCGTGAGCACGAGCGCGCCCATCGTGCCCAACTCACCGACGACCGTCCCGTTCACACGGTACCACGCCGGCGAGAGTACCTCGCCCCCCGACGCCGTGGTGAGCGTCACGGCTCCCTCCGAGCCGCGGAGCCTGACGCGCTCTCCCGGCGCCGTCGCGTCGGTCACCGTCCCGCGTGCGACGGGTCGAAGCGAGGTCGGCCCGTTCGGCCCGGGGACGGTGACGGGCGACCGGACGGCGACGACGGTCACCGGCCCCTCGTCGCCGCCGGCGACGGTCGCGGTCGCGACGGGGAACACCGTCGATCCGTCGGCTCCGTCGGGGACGTCCCCGTCGACGTACTCGACGCTGCCGCCGGTGTCGTACTCGGCGGCCATGTCGACGATCTGACCGCTCGCGGCGGCGGAGACGACGACGGTGCCGGTGAGGAACGCGACGGTCAGCGCGAGGACGACGACGGCCGCGGTGTCCCGCGTCCGCCAACCCGTGAGGAGCGACCACCGATAGCTCATCGGCTCCCCCCGACGAGGCGAGCGGGCGGCGCTGCCACGGCGGTCGTTCGCATCTGCTCGTCGCGACAGTTCGCCGCCCCGTCCTTGTGTCTTTGTATCCGCACGACCCGGTACGACCGACCTGACACCCGAACCCACTAATACGACGCGCCGAACACGCGGATAGCGTGTGTCGCTCCCACCGGTCCCGAGCCGTCGTCGTCGCGGCGGTCGCCATGTGTCTCGCGGCGGCGCTCCCCGCGCCGGTCGTGGCGGTCGCCGCCGGCGGTGAGTCGGGGGGAGCGACCGGAACGGATCGCGGCTCGGCGTTCGCGCAGGTCGACACGCCGACACCCACCAACAACTCGACGGTCAGACACGAGGACCCGGCCACCGTCGAGGGCGAGGGGAACACGAGCGCGGTTCGGGCGTACCTTCTCGGCCAACTGGCGCAACGGTTGGCCGAGAGTTCCGTCGAGATCGAGCGCGGACGGTACGAGGCGGCTCGGGGGACGCTCGGCGACGACTACGAAGAGCTGTTGGGAATGTACGTCGAGGTCGCCGGGTCGGACGGTGGCTCGGCGACGTCGCTGGAGCGTGCGCGCGAGCAGCAACGAGAGTACGCCGCCACGCTCGCGACGTTCAACGACACCTACGAGGCGTACCGGACCGCCAAGCGCGAGGGCAACGAGGACCGCGCCAGGGAACTCGCGCGTCGGTTGACGAGCCAGTCGGACCGGCTGAATCGCACCGAGGGGAACCTGACGAGCGCGTACGGAACCCTCGCGAACACGACCGGCGCCGACCTCGACGACGCGACGGAGAACATCGAGAACGCCTCGGAGTCGGTGTCGGAGCGGCGGAGCGAGGTCGTCGCCGAGTCGTTCGTCACGACCCGGCTCAGCGTGCGGACTGACGCGCCGTCGGCCGCGTTCGACGACCCCCTGACGCTGACCGGACGGCTCCGGACGGCCAACGGGAGCGCCGTTTCGAACCGACTGATCGCGGTGTCGGTCGGCGAGCGCACGCTCTCCGCTCGGACGAACGCCACCGGCGTGTTCGAGGTCGACTACCGGCCGGTCGGGGTGGCGGTCGGGGCCGAGCGACTCTCGATCGCGTACCTCCCGAACGACGACTCCGTGTATCTCGGCTCCAACGACTCGGTCCCGGTGTCGCTGTCGGGGACGAACGCGACGGTCACTGTCGAGGCGACGCCGGAGCGCGTCGCCTACGGAGACTCCGTCGTCGTAAACGGGACGGCGACCGCCGAGGGAACGCCCGTGAGCGACGCCACCGTCCGGGTGTCGGTCGACGGCCGTGTCGTCGGCGTCGCGGAGACCGGGCCGAACGGGAGCTACTCGTCGACGTTCACGCTGCCGGCGTCCGTGCCGACGGGCGAGGCCGCCGTCTCGGCCGTCGTCGGTCGCCCCGACAGCGCGGTGCGATCTGCCGTCGTCCGGGACGGGATCGTCGTCGAACGGACCCCGATCGGCCTCTCGATGAACGCCACCCCGCAAACCGACGCGTCGATCGTGGTCCGCGGCACCGTGGAGACGGCGGACGGGCTCCCCGTCTCGAATGGCAGCGTCGACGTCAGCGTCGACGGCCGCCTGCTCGCGAGCGTCGACGTCGCCGCGAACGGCACGTTCCGTCGGGTCGTCGCCGTCGACGCAGCCGGCGACGACCCACGCACCGTCCGCGTCGAATTCGACGGGGGAACGACGAGCCTCGGGACGGCCTCCGCGTCGGAGTCGGTTCGCCTCGGATCGACCGGTCGGGCCGTTTCACCGGGTGCTATCCTCCCCTCGGTTCCCGGCGGGGTCGCGGTCGGCGTGGCTCTCCTGGCGACGGTCGGGCTGGCGGTGATCTTCCGACGACGGCGGAACACGTCGACGACGGCAACGAACGCAGCCGCCGCGGCCGTTCCCGACGACTCACCGGCGACGGAGTCGGGGCCGACGGAACCCGATCCCCTGGAGACCGCCGCGCGACAGCACCGGGACGGCGAGTACCGTGCGGCTGTCGAGACGGCGTACCGCGCCGTACGCACGGCGGTCGCCGACGTCGACGGGGTCGGCGTTCCGGCCGCCGGGACACACTGGGAGGCGTACACGGCCGCGGCCGACGGACTGTCGACGGAGGAAGCGTCGCTGTTCCGACGGGTCACCGAGGCGTACGAGCGCGCCGTCTACGCCGACGCACGGGTGTCGGACGCGACCGTCGGGTCGGTCCTCGAGGACTGCGCACTCCTCCGGGACGAACTCGCCGGGAGCGACGGCGCGACGGCCGCCTCGGGAGGTCCGGGGGCTTCGGACGACTGACCGGGACGGTCTCTCCCGGGTGTGCGGGTCGATGCGGGACCGACTCCCTTTTGTGAACACCGCCGTTGGAGGTGGATATGTCAGGGGACGCGTCGTGGCGACTCATGGTTCCGGGGCCGCTCCGGCGGTTGCCCGCCGACCTCGGCGCCGTGGTCGCGGCCGTCCTCCTCACGTTCGTCGTCACGCTCGTCCCCGTCGTCGACGAGACGGTCGCCCGCCCGGTCGTCGGGCTCGCGTTCGTGCTGTTCGTCCCGGGATACGCCCTCGTCGCCGCGCTGTTCCCCGAGAACGGCTCGGCCGAGGCCGCGGACGACGGGAACGAAGCGCCCGGGATCGACGGGATCGAGCGCGTCGCGCTGTCGTTCGGGCTCTCCATCGCGGTGGTCCCGCTCGTCGGGCTGGTGTTGAACTTCACCCCGTGGGGGATCCGGCTCGTCCCGATCGTCGTCGCGCTCGGCAGTCTGACGCTCGGGCTCGCGGCGATCGCGGCGAATCGCCGGCGGTCGCTCCCACCCGAGGACCGCTTCCACGTGCCGTATCGCCGGTGGCTCTCGTCGGCGCGGACGGAGCTGTTCCAGCCGTCGACGCGGACGGACGCCGCGTTGAACGTGCTGCTCGTCGGGAGCGTCGTGCTCGCGGCCGCGAGCGTCGGCTACGCGGTCGGGGTGCCGACGCAAGGGGAGTCGTTCACGGAGTTCTACCTGCTCACCGAGGACGAGGACGGCGAGTTGGTCGCCGACGGCTACCCGACCGAGTTCGTGCGCGGGGAGCCGCGCTCGCTGGTGGTCGGGATCGGGAACAACGAGCACCAGTCGGTCTCGTACACGGTGATCGTGGAGCTGCAGGAGGTCCGGACGGCGAACAACTCGACGGCCGTGATCGACGAGTCACGACTCCGGCGATTTCGGACGGAGGTGGCCCACAACGAGACGTGGACGCTGCAGCACTCGGTGCGCCCCACGATGACCGGCGACCGGCTGCGGCTGCAGTACCTGTTGTACCGGGGCGACGCGCCGGCCGAACCGAGCGCGGAGAGCGCGTATCGGGAGCTGCACCTGTGGGTGAACGTGACTGCCGCAGGTGCGTGACGCCGTCCCCCCGACGACTGCTCATTCCGCCGGCCACTCGGATCGAATCGACTCGAACGCCCGTGACGGCGACCGGAACTCACGGTCGAGCGCCCGATACAGCCGTGTGGAGTCGAGAGAGCTGTCGGTCGGTCGCGGAGCCTCTTGGCCGAACGCTTCCGTCGAGATGGGGGAGACGAGATCCGGGTCGTATCCGAACGTCTCCGCGAGTCCGACCGTGAACTCGTAGCGAGACATGCTGTCCGGACCTGCAGCGTGGAAGACTCCGGTGAGACCCTTCTCGAACACCTCCAGACACGCTTGCGCGAGGTCGGGTGCGTACGTCGGGACCGACACCTGGTCGTCGACGATAGTCAGTTCGTTCCCGGCCTCCAACTCACCCAGTGCCCAGGTCAGAAAGTTGCCGCTCGATACGCCGTAAACGACGCTCGGGCGGACTACGGTCCACCGATCGGCTATCTGGACGGCCTGTTCGCCGGCGTACTTGGTTCGTCCGTAGTAATTCAAGGGGGACACCGGGTCGTCCTCATCGTACGGCGCCTCGGCGGGGTGGCCGGGAAACACGTAATCCGTCGAGACGTGGACGAGATGTGCATCGACTGCGTCTGCTGCACGCGCCACGTTGCGCGCTCCGGTAGCGTTCACCGTCCACGCGCGGTCTCGTTCCTCCTCGCAGGCATCTACCGCGTGGAACGCCGCCGTGTTGACTACGACGTCGGGGGAGGTTCGTTGGAGAACTGCTGCGGTTCCGTCTCGATCGGTCACGTCGAGTTCGACGGCGGTCTCGGCGGTCTCGTTCGTTCGATACGTCGCTGTGACGTCGGCACCTCTGTCGTCCGCCGCTCGGACGACGTTCGACCCGACCAGCCCGGACCCGCCGATAACGAGGACGTCCATGTGGTTCATATCAGCTCTGCTGTAAATACCGTTCCGTTTCATTCGTGTTCGTCTGAAAACTTGTTTCGGAATCCGTATATGAGTTCAGTAACCCGTATCTAACGTGATACACGACGTCGCTATCGAGGAACTCCAGATCAACGCCGACGAGCGGGGTCACCTCACGGAGATCTGGCGTTCCGATTGGGAGTTCTTCGCCGGAGAGGACGAGCCGCAGATGTCGTACTTCTCGGAGACCTACCCGGGCGTCATCCGCGCGTGGCATCGCCACCATCGGGGCCAGATCGACCACTTCGTCGTCCCCCGTGGTAAGGCGAAGGTGGGGATCTACGACGATCGGGACGGGTCGCCGACGCAGGGTGAACTCGACACGTACATCATCGGCGAGGGGAACATGAACGCAGTGCGCGTGCCCGGAGATTGCTGGCACGGGTTCAAGGCCGTCGGCGACGAGCGCGTCCTGCTGTTGAACTTCCCGACCAACCTCTACGACTACGAGGACCCGGACGAGGAGCGACTGCCGTACGACACGGACAGAATTCCCTTCGACTGGGAGGAACCTCCGCACGAGTAAATGAAGGGCGTCATACTCGCGGGCGGGACCGGGTCGCGTCTCCGCCCGATCACCCACACCGGCCCGAAACAGTTGGTTCCGATCGCGAACAAACCGGTTCTCGAGTACGCGGTCGACGACCTCGTCGAGGCGGGCATCGACGAGATCGGGATCGTCCTCGGCAACAAGGGTCGCGACGAGATCCAGAGTCACTTCGGCGACGGGGACGATTGGGGCGTCGACATCACGTACATCGTGCAGGGGGCTCCAATCGGCCTCGCGCACGCGGTCGGCTGTGCGAAGGAGTTCGTCGGCGACGACTCGTTCGTGGTCTACCTCGGCGACGACCTCATGCGCGACGGGATCGACGATCTCGTCGCCGACTTCGACTCGGAACAGTACGCAGCGGGTATCGGTCTCCAACAGGTCGACGAGCCGTCGCGGTACGGGATCGTCGACGTGGACGATCGCGGCGACGTGACGCAGTTGGTCGAGAAGCCGGAGGACCCGCCGAACGACCTCGCGCTGATCGGGATCTACGTGTTCACGCCGGCCATCTTCGAGCAGATCGAGTCGCTGGAGAAGTCCTGGCGGGGCGAGTACGAGATCACGGAGGCGATCCAAGGCCTCCTCGACGACGGCGGTCGGATCCAGAGCCACGTCGTTCACGGCTGGTGGAAGGACACCGGCAAGCCGGAGGACGTGCTCCACGCCAACAGGCTCGTCCTCGACGACCTGGAGACGGAGATCCGCGGGACCGTCGAGGACGAAGAGTCCGTAGTCGGGCGTGTCAGCCTCGGTGCGGGGAGCGTCATCGAGTCCGGAGCGGTCGTCCGCGGCCCCGTCTCCATCGGGTCGAACACCGTCGTTCGATCCGGGACGTACATCGGCCCCTACACGAGCGTCGGCGACGACTGCGAGCTCGCGGACGTACACATCGAGTCCAGCGTCGTCGTCGGCGACTCGGAGATCTCCGCGGAGCGAACTATCGTCGATAGCCTCATCGGCCGGAGCGCGGAGATCCTCTCCGACACCGACAAGAAACCGGAGGGCGAGCGGCTCGTCATCGGGCGGAACTCGTCGTTGAACCTCTGACATGCCACGAATCATCACACTCTCCTGCTCGACGTGCGGCACCGTCGTCGCGGGCAACGTACTGGAGAACCACCGGGAACTGAAGTGCCCGGGCCTCGACTGCGAGTCGGTGCTTCGGTTCTCCGACCTCGACGACGCCGACAAGGATCACCTGTTGAACAACGTTCGCGACTACAGAATGGAGGACTAACGCATGACAGTACTCGTTACCGGCGGCCTGGGGTACATCGGCTCACGACTGATCAGGGAGATCCCGGACCACCCCGAATACTCCGGGGAGACGATCCGGATCCTCGACAACTACCGACAGCCGCGCTTCAACGCGCTGTGGGACCTCCCGGCGTACGCGGACTACGAGTTCGTCGAGGGAGACGTCCGCGATGCGGACGCCCGCGCGGAGGCGCTCGACGGCGTCGACACCGTCTTCCACCTCGCGGCGATCACGAACGCCCCCGAGACGTTCGACATCCCCGAGAAGACGTGGGAGGTGAACCACGAAGCGGCGGTCGACCTCTACGCCGACGCGCGCGACGCCGGCGTCGAGGAGTTCGTCAACGCCGTCACCTGTTCCGTCTACGGGCGGACGGAGGACGAGATCACCGAGGAGTTCGACTGCGACCCCGAGTCGCCGTACGGCGAGGCGAAACTCGCGGCCGAGCAGGACATGTTCGAGCTCTACGAGGGCGAGATGGGGCTCACCGGCCTCCGACTCGGGACCGTGTACGGCTGGACGACCGGGATGCGCTTCGACACCGTCGTCGACAAGTTCTCACTGCTGGCGGCGACCGGCCAGCCGCTCACCGTGTACGAGGGCGCGGAAGACCAGAAGCGACCGTACCTCCACGTGCAGGACGCCGTGCGGTCGATGCTGTTCGCCGGCGCCGAGTTGGGCGACGGCGAGGCGTACAACGTCGTCGGCCAGAACGGCCGGCTCCAGGACGTGGTGGACGCGATCGAGCGGCACTTCCCGAACGTCGAGATCGGCTACACCGAGGCCGAACAGTTGAACCAGCTCTCGTACATCGTGAGCGACGAGAAGATCCGTCAGGAGGGCTTCGAGACGGCGTACACGCTGGATCAGGGAGTTGCGGAGTTGGCGGACAAGTTCCGAGGACTCGTCGGGTCGAAACGTTGATTCCGTGAAATCCCAAATCGAGACTTGATTCACACATGGATCTTGACAGCCGAGATAAAATCCTCTTCTCGGCCGCATTCGTCCTCTTCTCGATAGTATGCTTGTGGGCTACCAGTTCTGGTACACACGAGGGATACGAGCTTTCGATCTACCCCGCCTTTGGAAAGGTCTTCTGGGGACTTGTCGTGTTCTCCTACGTGTTCGGGTTTCTGATCATCACGTCTGGGGTGACGCAGCAAAGGTACGCTTGGTCATTCGTCGGACTCGGACTCTCCGGTGCTGTGACGATACTCTTACACAATCTCTGGCTCTTTCGAGGGTACGTGTTCGCAGGATTTCAGGATCTGCAGAGCTCGCTGGGGAACGTCCATCACATCCTCAATACTGGAACACTCGTTGCGAGTGACTTCTACCCGGTCTTGGAATTGAATATCACAGCCGTCTCTCTCGCATCATCTCTCCGTCCACGAGAAAGCGCGCTCCTGTACACTACGGTGTCGTTCGCCACGTTTCTGTTTGGAGTGTATGTTTTGGCGGCACGACAACGGAATATAGCGCTAGGGCTGTTCGCGTCGTATCTTGCGGCGCTCCCGACGTTTAAGTACGTATTTTGGTCAAACTATCCTGCGGGGATCTCTCTCTCACTAATCCCCATGGGCATTTACGCGTTAGAACGGCAGTCAGCGAGCGATCCTCGGTGGCGGTGGGTATACTGCGTGATCGGGCTCTGTTTGACTGTCTATCACCCCATCACACTGGGATTCCTGCTCATCATCTCGGCGACATTCGTCCTATTGAGATACCAACGAGCAGTTAGTAGCTCGTATCGGCGGATCCCGCTCCCATTGAGCGGTAAAACTATCGTTCCCATCCTCACCGTCGTTCTGATTCTAGCGTCGACTTGGTACTTCAACTTCGACCAACTGGTGGACATCCTTTCAGCGATGATTGGGAAGTTCCTCGTCGGGCCCGAGGTGGAACAGGCAGCACCGCGAGATCATACCTCTATTCTGGCGCGTATTATGAGTCTCCTCGGGCGCGCAGACCTCTCCCCATCCGGCTTCCTCAAACTGTTCTTCTTTCGCTACGGCGATTTCGCTGTCCTGTTCGTCGTCACCGGGTTGTTCACTCTCCGAACGGCCGCTCGGAGATTCCAAAGCCAGATCGATACGACGTATTCGGCATACTTCGCTGCCACTATGGCACTCTCAATGACTGCGCTACTCGGCCAGTCGATCATATTCGGGATCAACCGACTGTTCAGGGTCCCCATCTTTCTCGCGTCCCTCATCGCCGGCATCGTGCTCACGAGGTGCTTCAACGGAAACGGATACGACCCACTCAGCAAGCCATGTGGGTCCCCTGCCCTCCGAGCAATAGTGGCATCAATACTAGTGCTCTTTGTGGTTGTCTCGGCTGTATTCGGCGTCTACCCATCCCCGATCCAAGCGGACAACAATCAGATGACCTCGCAGTCGAGTGTCTCGGTGACCAATTACATGATAGACCATTTGGACGACCCCGTTTTGATGGATAAGTATAAACTGAGATACACGGAGTACTATCTGCACGAAAAGCGGGGGTTGTCGGGCGATCGGATGAGCATCGGAACAGATATCGAGGATTCGTTCGGATATTCCGAGTCGATCACCCATCTTCGTCAGAAGAATAACATGGCTGGTCGGTTCCTCGTGATCGGAACACTCGACTTGGAGTACCATCGCATCTATACAGAGTATCGGAACGAGCCCCCGAAGTTCTCCGAGAATGACGTTCGCCATCTTAACGCCGATAGCTCCGTCAACCGTGTGTACGCGAACGGAGAGTTCGGACTGTGGAATATCGCGGAGTGAAACTGTACACCGATTCCATAAATCATTATAACTGACCTTACTCAGGAGAGTGTATGCCAAGTGAGGTTGAAGTATTCGAGGGCGGCGAGGACCGGGGGTACCTCGGTGAGAGAGGAAACTGGTGGTTCGACCCGGACTTCGAGCATTCCTACGAGATATTCGACCTCGATTCTTTCTATCAGGACGACTATTTTTCCGATGACCACGCTGATGCCTCCACACGTGAAGCTTACGCTCAACTGAGCATCTCTTCGGCCGAGCAGGTGTTGTCAAGACCAGTATCGGAGGTTTTGGAACTCGGCAGTGGGGGTGGGTGGTTCACAGAGTCGTTCGTCGAGCGAGGGACCGATATCACGGCCGTAGAGGGTTCCGAAAGTGGATACGAGCGTACGTTAGAACGCGGTATCCAGTCCGATAACGTGATCCAACACGACCTCAGACGACCACTGGACCTGGAGCGGACGTACGACTTGGTTCTCTGCACAGAAGTCGCTGAGCATATCGAACCCCCATTTTCCAGCCAACTCGTGCACAACGCGGTAAAACACGGTGGGGTGATCTGGTTCTCCTTCGAGGAACCCGGGACAAACGAAGACCATTATCACCACATGAACGAACAGCCCAAGAAATTCTGGGCCAACCTGTTCCAGTTTTACGGGTACAAGATGTTCGAACTCCCAGATAGAGTGGTCACTCAGGTAGATGGGCGCGGAGAGTATCTAGTAGTCGACGAGGAAATCGCCGACGAAGTTGCTGACCTCCAGTCACTCCACTTCCGGTCGAGCAAACACGGACAAGGCCGTCGTTCAGGGGCGAATCTCCTGCACGGTATCGCGGAGAAGGTTGAGCCGTTCATCCCGCCCCTCCTCTACAACGCTATCAAACGCCGCCTCGGCTAACCGAATAGCTGGGACCAGTGCCTGTCGACGACTGCACGTCTCGCACTTTTCCTGATATTCCCATCGACTGCGACTAATACAACGACGTAGGCGACCCCACCAGTCGAGACGAGCCACAAGAGTCGGACTACGCCTGATTGACCGACCATCGGCCCGAGCATTTGGAGGAAGCCGTACATGGCGCTGGCGGCGAAAGCTTGAGAGAGGATCGGTCTGATCGGGATATCGACGCTCACGAGGCAACTGGTAAAGTAGACCGAGCCACCGGCGGTGACCGCGCCCGTCACGAGAGTTGCGACCGCCGCACCACGCCAGCCTATGGTTGAGACCAACGCCAAATTGAGTACGACGTTCGAAACCAACGCGAACAACGATATGCGAAATAGTAAATCGGGGCGATTCATCGCGTCTAAGGTGCTGCCGAATACGGAGTCGTAACTAGACAGCAGCTGTGCCGAGATGAGCAATGTCAGCACCATTCCACCTGTCGCGGCCCCAGTGCCGAAGAACTGAAGCACCGATTGTCCCAGGAATATAGAACCAGCCACTCCCGGGATCGCGAGTAATCCCGCGTAGACCGACCCCTTGTTGACCAACTTACTGATCCTGTGTAAATTGTTTTCTGTGGAGAGTTCACTCACTCTCGGGAATAGTGCTTCACCGACAGCCGATGACACCACCAAGAACACTTTCGAGATACGCCATGCGATTTCATAGATGCCGATTAAGTACGGTTCAACGAACATGCCCAGTACTAACACGTCGGTCCACTCCCATGCAGATCCTCGGACTGAGCCAATCCAACTGAACTTCGCAAACGTATACAGGCTTACAAAATGGTGATACTCGGGGACTGAGAGTCGAAGCGTGGTAAAGTACTTGCCGATAGCTACCGATGCTACCAACCCTCCGAGGTAGCCGACCACCAAACCGGTCAATCCTCCTCCTGCAGCGATAATTCCTGCCCATAGTGCCAATCTGACCAGTTTCTCGCTGGCTGTCACAGAACCCATCCGACCGACCTTGCCCTCTCCTTTCAACCCGGAATTCACCGTATCTCGAAGTACCAACAACAAGAGACCGATAAACAGGTACGGGAAGAATAGTTCGTCGTTGAGATAGCCTGTTACAGTTTCTCGAAATGCCAAAAGAAATAGACAAGAGATGAACATGAGTGCCAATCGAAGAGTGATTGACGCGGTGAAGAACTTGAACCGGTCGGTCCTCTCACTGATTCGTTTGGACGTTGCCACTCCCAAGCCAAATCGGGTCGCCAACGTCGCTACCTGGATCACGGCCACAAATAGAAAGAACGCTCCCAGGATATCCGGGCCCAACTCTCGGCCTGCTAACGCAATCGCCGCGAACTCGAGGACGATCGAGCCAGTTCGGGAGAACACCAACCCGATACTGGACCGCTGAACCGAGAGAAGAGACACGGATGAAATCTACTGAATCTTCCCAATTCAATCCTCTGGATCGGTTTGTTCAACCAGGCTACTGTATTGGCCATAGCCGCGGCGGTAGCTCAGAACTCAACGGTTACGCAAGAACATATGATGTTTTAATACCGATCACAGGCTGTCGGGAAGTATGAAGAATGTTGTATATATCACCGTAGATTCTCTCAGGGCAGACCATGTTGGATTCAATGGCTACGACCGCGATACGACACCAAATCTCGATTCGGTAGCGTCGGAGAACATAACGGTTCGGAACTGTTTCGCGAACGGTCCATACACTTCATTTGCGTTTCCCCCGCTTTTTAGCTCTCGACTTCCACTTTCTGACAGCAACACTCTGGGAATTAGAGAGGCGCCGGATTCTCTTCCAGAAATATTCTCTGACCAAGGGTATGCAACTGGAGGCTTCAACGCTGGGAATCCGTATCTCACAGAGGTTTACGGATATACCCGAGGGTTTGATACGTTTCGAGACTACCTCCGCGGGTCCGAGCGAAAAGATTCAGCATTCGGGAAGGTTCGGTCTGTCGTAGAGAACAATGAGCTCCTCTTCAATATCGCCAAACCAATCAACGACCGCGCCAGGATTCTAAAAACTCGGGTGAAGACGTTGATAGGTGCCGATAAGGCCAAAGCAGAGAAGACACCCCCGGCTGCGAGAATTGATGCCGCGGGCCGCGAGTGGTTGGACAGAACAGATGGGCCGTTCTTCCTCTGGCTACACTACATGGATCCGCACACGGTTTTCGACCCCGCAGATCAATATCTACGAGAGTTCACGGATCGGTCGATTCCTGCCGGCCGCCGTATGAAATTGTGGAAATGGATGTTCGAAGCTCAAGATCGGTTCACCGAGAACGAACAGAACTTACGAGACCTCATCGATCTGTACGACGCTACTATTCGGGAAGTCGATGCTTCAGTTGGTCGTGTACTAGATCATCTCGATTCGAACGACCAAGTTGAGGAGACGGTTGTTGTATTCACTGGCGACCACGGGGAGGAGTTCCTCGACCACGGTGATATGGGCCACGGAGGGTATCTCTACGATACACATCTCAGCGTTCCGCTCCTGCTCAAGTCACCCGAAGTAGATGCTCACACAGTGGATAGTACAATCTCCCATCTTGATCTCCCGCCAACTATCCTAGATGCAGCGGACGTTCCAGCACCCTCTTCGTTTTTGGGAAGGTCGATCTGGCCCGAGATCCTGTCAGGCGAATATACAGATAGAGGACCGATCCCACTTCAGGCGTTTCGTGGTCCTCGGACAGACGTCGTCGAGTTCGACCAAGGGACGCTTCGAATCGGGTTCCGCACACCAGAAGACAAGTACATTATGAACTTCGAGGACGATCTCTCCGTTTCAGACGGATGGGCCGAGTTATATGACTTGAGCGCGGATCCTAGAGAGCATTCCAGCTTGGCCGCCGAAGAAGGTGCTGCCATAGAGAGGTACAACGAACAGTGCAGGTCCCATATGGGAACACTCAATGGGATTCGCGGGGCCACCGAGGAACTTGCTACCTCGGACGCAGTAGAAGAGCGACTGGAGGATCTGGGATACAAGTGACCCCGTGATGGCTCACTTCTCTAAGATCATGTGTTGGTACTTCTCCTCGTTATCGCGAATGTGTGTGGGGAAGGTCTCGTCAACTTCGACGAACTCAAAGTCATGCCCTCGGCCATACAGGTCTTGGCCTTCTCGCATCGCACTCCGAATTCGTTCTTCGTCTTTGTACTCCTTTTTGTTGAACTGAGTTGCGGAGAAGGATTCGATCTTGTCGATGATACTTTCGACTCCTCCTTGGTACGAGAAATGCCACCCGGCGTTCGGAACGACCTCTACTCTGCACCTGATGTAGAGCGTCATTGCCAGAGCCCACACCTCTCTCACGATCGATCTTGGAAGACCAAACTGACTTGTCAACTCTGTACTCGCCAGTGGCCCTCGCAGTTCGGTCGGCGCTCTGTGTTCTAAGTTCGCATAGGAGAGTACGATCGGACCTGTCCAACGGAGACTGTCGTCTGCACGAACGCAGTTGAGGAAGTAGTATGAGAACCTCGTTTCAAGAACTTGTATCGAGGATTCGGGTTCAAGACTTGCGACGACCTCGGGACGTGGGATCTCGTCGACATCGGAAATGAGGATGATGTCATCGTTCGAGCATCCTTCGAGTCCGTCCATGATAGAGTCTCTCGTAAAGTACTCCACCTCCCACGGCGACTTTTGGAAAATGCCATGAGGATATTCGTCTACGACGACGTGATTGATCTTGTGAAGGAAGTCCTCGAATCGGTCTTTGTTCTCCTCGAAGTGCAGTTTCTTATCGTCACCTTGGAACGTCTTCTTACCTTCGACCAGAACGAACTCGTCAACGACGTCATCCAGTTCGTTGAGTCTGATCTCTAGCACATCTAGTTCGTTATAAAATATGAAACAGTCGTATTTCATGCTACTTGCTTGATAGACACGTTGGAGTGTGTTTCGCTTTCTCGGCGACATCGTTCAGTTCAGGGTCGGGATCAGGCCCCTCTCCTATATCGTTAATAAGACCCAAATATATGCCACAAAAAACTCTCAGGAGATATCTGGCATCTCGCTTGAAGACACAGTAGTAGAGAAAGTGAACGGGGAGCGTCACGGCGGACACAGCAAAGAACTGAAGCAGTTTCGTCATCCTGCTAGAATAACGTCGAAAGTACCATATCCGATTCCGAAACCCACGTGCCACCATCGGATATGTCACTCCCTCACGTTCAAAAGACGAATTGGTATCGTGATAAACGACGGCATCCGGCCAGTACACAATGTCGTAGCCGCCCCGGTCGGCAGCAGTACAGAAATCGATGTCCTCCCACTGGAGGAAGTAGAACGTCGGGATCAGTCCGATCGATTCGAACACGTCCCGCCGGACCAACATACAGGCCCCGGAGACGAAGTCGACACGTTCCGGTTCGTCGTACTGGCCGGTGTCCTCCTCACCTTTCCCACGTAATCTGTGTTGTGCGATCCACGGATAGAGGGTGCCACCCGCTTCGGATATCTGGGAACGGTCCTCGAGCGATCTGATCTTCGGTCCGACGATACCGGCGCTTCGACGCTGAGCTCCTCGAACTAACTCCCCGATTGAATCCGGTTGGACGACGGTGTCGTTGTTCAGCACTAGTACGTACTCACAGTCGAAATCCTCGATCGCGTGGCGTATCCCCACGTTGTTTCCGGCGGCGTAGCCGACGTTCTCTTCGTTACGAATCAGTCGATCGATGTCGTCGCCGTTGCGTTGCCGGATGGTCTCAACTTGACCCGCTCGTGAACCGTTGTCGACGACGATTACACGGAGGTTCGGGTACTGGCTGTCGTCGATCGAATCGAGACACCTACAGGTATCCTCGGCACCGTTCCAGTTCAACACGACCACTCCGACTGTGGGTGACGGACTCACGGCTGTAACACCTCTGTGTACAGATCGTACCAGTCTTGGCCGACGCTCGTCCAATCGTACCGCCCTTGTACGACCGACCGTGGTGAAGGATACTCTGTAGCGAGCACCTGGGCGACCGTGTCTGCGAGGTCCGCTATGTCGCCCGGTGTGAACACTTCTCCTGCTTCCTTTCCGACGACACGTGACCCCGGTGTGTCAGTAGCGACGACCGGCGTATCACACGCCATCGCTTCCAGTTGCACGATCCCGAACGACTCACTGAGGTCCGCCTCTGACGGGAGCACGAACGTGTCGGCGACCGTGTACGCGGTCGGCATCGCGTCGTCGGGGAGAAAGCCGGTGAACGTCACTGAGTCCTCAATTCCGAGCCGCTTCGCGAGTGATTCGAACACCGGACGCCGACTCCCTTTCCCAACGACCAGGAGGTACGCGTCTTCCACGTCCGACTGAACCCGATCCATCGCTTCCAGCAGCCAGTCGAGTCGTTTGTAGTAGTGTCCTTCGTCGAGGCTACCGACGAACAGCACGACACGAGCCTCTGGCGGGATTCCGTTTTCGGCTCGGAACTGCTCGCATTGTTGTTGGTCGACGGGCGAGTATCGATCCATGTCGACGCCGTGTGGGATAACGTTCAGTCGATCCGAGATTCGATCGAAAATCGGGAACTCGGATAAATAATCCCCGGTACTGCCGACGATCGCGTCGCTCCGCCGGAGTAGCGGGTTCAAGAACACGTTCGTGTAAAGTTTGTGTAGGGTCGACGGATCCCAACCGTACATGTGGATCGTCGAGACGACCGGGACATCCAGCGCGAGTTTAGCGAGAAACGCGGTCTCGAAGCCGCCGTGAAACGGGACGTGCACATGGACAAGATCCGGATCGGAACGATACAAATGAAGAGGAAGCGACGGTGCAACGACGGCTTTTTTGACCTCGCCGATTCTGGCAGCCCAGCGAACGTCGAATTTGTAGCTGTAGTCTCCAGTCTCTCCTGGGCAGGTCGTCACTACGGTTACGTCGAGGTCGTCGTATCCTGACTGCTCTGACGCGAGGTCACGAACGTGGGTCTCCATCCCCCCGTACGACTCCGGTGGGAAGTGGGCGACGAGATGTGTAATGTCGATCGTCACGTGATCAGCTCAGCTTTCGGACTCCATGGCTGGGGCTCCATCCCCGTCGTTATTTGGCCGACACGGAAGCAACGGTATAGACAACTTTTGCAGCGATATTTCCCCATTTCCAGGTTCAACTCCTCTGAAGATTCCATCTGCCACAATTAGTTCTTGGGGATCTGACCCCATCGGTCGACTGTCTCTTCGTTGCTTGACGATCTGATCTCATGTCGGTTAAACACCGGTACGTGTCCGACGCAAATCATCGAAATCAGCGTTATGATGCAGTCACACTCTAAACACCGCTTACGCGTCTGCGCATCTGTAAACAAAATCTCTCGCGACGAACGCAAAATGCCTATTATTGATCACGCCACCAATCGTCTCGTGAGTCAGTGAAATGCGGGTGTGTCTGATCGGTGACTTCGCTGGTGATCCCGACGAGGGAATGAAGAACGTCGCCCGGTACTACGCACGACGACTGAGCGAACAGGACGTCGTTGTGCGTAAGCTCCACGTCGGGGACGTGTTCTCCTTCAACTTTTTCGAATCGATCGTGACGTTCGATCCAGATATCGTTCATTATATCCCGGGGATCGGTTGGCGGAATATTGTGCTCACCCGCCTTCTCATGGCCCTCTCAGGGGCAGAAACCGTGATCTCAGCTATCCATCCCGACGTAACAGCACTCCCCGACACTCTTGTCCGGTCCATCGGCCCGTCGATGGTGTTCACCCAAGACACGACCCTTGCGAAATCGCTCTCCGAGTGTGGGATCGAAGTAACTCGACTTCCGAATGGTGTTGATCTCCATCGGTTCCGTCCGCTTCCAGAGGAGGAACGACGGGGGATACGTGAAGACTTCGGTCTTCCAACTGATAAGTTTCTCGCACTCCACGTCGGCCACATCACGCAGGATCGGAACCTCGGTCCGCTCCTCCGGTTACAACGATCAGGAATTCAAGTTGTCGTCGTCAGCAGCGACCACTTCGACACGAATGGAACGTTGGCCAACCGACTCCACAACGCTGGTGTCATGACAATCGACGGGTACATAAAGGATATCGAGCGGCTATACGCCGCTACGGACTGTTATGTCTTCCCGACCACTCAGGGTGACACGATTCAGATGCCGCTCTCGGTACTGGAGGCCATGGCGTGTGACACACCCGTCGTAACCGCGGAACATCCCGGGCTCATACAGTGGTTCGATGAAGGTGAAGGGCTGTTCTTCACCGACACTAACGAGGAACTCGTTGCAGAGGTCGACCGCGTACGACGAGAATCACCGCAGTGTGAAACAAGGCGAAAGGCCGAACAGTACTCGTGGGATGCGATTGTAAAGAACGCCGTGAACGAGTATCGGACGCTCCTGAAATAGATGCTCGACAGTTCCTCTCGCGGACGGTTCGTGTGTGTCACTGGGATCGATGGAGCGGGCAAGACCACCGTCAGCAAACGTGTGGCTTCCGAGTTACCGGACGCAAAGTACGTGTACGGGAAGTACCTTCCCAGACTCTTACTCCCTCTCCTCTGGCTTTCTCGTCTGTTGTTCCTCCGCGACACCGACGGATTCGACGACTACACAGAGCATACCGAACGGAAGGAACAGGCGACCGACGATCATCCATTACTTTCTCGCCTATATGTGTCGATCATGTTGATAGATTATACCCTTCAACTTCTATTCAGACTGATCATTCCGTTGTGGCGCGGCCAGTCGGTCGTCTGTGACCGGTACGTGTTCGATACGGTGATCGTGGATATCGCCGACGACTTCGACTATTCGATGGAGGAGTCTCTTTCTCTGATCGACCGTCTGCTCGACTGGTATCCTGTCCCGGACGAGGTCGTTCTGATCGACGTCCCAGAAGAAGTGTCGATGGAGCGCAAGGATGACATACCCGCCTATGAATACATTCACACCCGTAGGAAGCGATATCAGCAGTTTGCAGAACATTTCCACGTCACGACAGTTGACGGGACGATGTCCCTTGAAAAAGTAGTTGAGAGGGCGTACGATCGCTGTCGTCAGTAAGACTCCCGGCGTTGGCGGTATAGCAACTGCTTGATATTTGAACGGACGATTCTCGGATCACGGAGCTCGGTGAGTTCATCGATAGTCGAGGATCTGAACACCGGGTCTTTGAATTTGTGACCAACCGTCCGGATCATCGTCCTCGCCGAGTACCGATGCGGTGCAGAGTAGTCTCGCCTGACAAACCGCTCGTATTCCCCGTAATCACGGCACTCTTTGACGGCCGTCCTGAGCGGTTCCGGGCACCGTCCGAATACTTCCTCCGAAAGACGAGCGGTCAGCGGAAGCGCGGCGTTCATTGCACCTGCCAAGCCGAAGTCGCCGACGAACTGGCGGAACTCGCGGTACTCACCCCACGAGAACCGTTCGAACAGTGAGACGATATGGTAGAAGTCGCGCAGTGTGTACAGTTGCTCCGTGAGCGAGTGGATCACGATGAGCGCCAACTGCGTCGGATCGGTTGGCGTTCGTATCCTCCTCTCGAACTGACACCTATCTTCTGAATTATTGAGAACTGCTTTTCCTGGTAGGTAGACCAGTTCTCGCAGTGTAAAATCGTTCTGAACGTCTACCACACTCCCTGTTTTTGGGTGCACGAAGTCGGTCGAACTCGGCGAGTCTGCCACTGGTTCGTATCCCTTCGAGCGAAGGATCTTCCGTGCACGAGTGAGCTGCGACTGTCCAACCAACACGTCCACGTCACTGAAATCCGCCGGGAAGTCGATCGGCGTCTTCACCAACGCAAAATCTAACCCTTCGTCAATAAACAGATCTGAGACTTGTTTGACTGTCCGCCTCAGTGCGTCGAGTCTGTCGAGTGGGGACCCGTCACTATCGTCGTTTGTGCCCTTAACGTCGGTCTCATCATCAGTCTGCCACACATAGAGGTCCCCGATCTTATTGCGGGTCGCGTATTCGGAGAGATCGACCTGTGTGGGCGACGAATGGACGAACCCCTCATCGGTGGGATATCCGATTGCTTGAAGTAGATCCACCGTTGGGTAGGACTCGGTAGTTCGGTTCATTTCGTTGAGCGGTGGTTCTTTCGGAGACCTATCAATTACTCGTTCGTCGCGTCTTCTTGGTGCTTCTACTGTCTGGCCTGCAGGACAAACTCTGAAAACCTCGCGAGATATCTACCGATGCTTTCCGATCATGAATGCCACGAAGTGAATGAGGTCGTACAATACGGCGTACGGAATCCAATAACTTGTGCCCGACCGCACGAGGTAGCGGTACTCGCTAAGCACGTAGCCGACTCCGTCGGTCACGAACTCTCCAGAGTCACCGCCGGCGACCTCGTCGAATGCTCTTCCGTCCCTGTACCGCCTCGCGAACAACGACCGGAGATCGTAGTCGTGTGAGTGATACACGGCCGCGTCCGGACAGTATCGGATCGTGTTCCCCGCAGCGGCCACCCGATACGCGAAGTCCTTGTCCTCCGACATCGACACGGAGTCCCGGAAGCGGAACTCCTCCCACACGTCGGCGGCGACGGCGCAGTTGACGTCCGACAGGAACACGTTGTCGAGGTAGAAGGCCGCCTTGTCCGCCGTGTCCGACCTGTCCAGAGTGACCGGCTCGTCCGGGTAGAAGTACTGATAGAAGAACCGGTCCGGCGGCTTCGCGCCGTGGTGTGCGATCTGGTTCCCGTACGTCAGATCGGCGTCGCCGTCCGCGATGGGGCCGACGAGCCGCTCCAGCCACTCGTCGCCGGCCGGGATGGCGTCTTGGACGGTGAACACGACCACGTCGCCGGTCGCCGCCCTCGCCCCTCGGTTTCGGGTTCGACCGTGGTGGAACTCGTCGGGATCGATCTCGATCACTTCATCGGCCAGCGCCTCCGCCAGCGCGACGGTACCGTCACTGGACCCAGAGTCGACGACGACGACCTCCACGCTCTCGACCGTCTGTTGGCGGATCCGTTCGAGCGTCGTTTCGAACCGCTCCCCCGCGTTCTTCGTCGGGATGACGACTGTTACGCTGACCATCGGCCTCGACGGGAGGTGCGTTCATCGCGGGAAGAAGGTGCTGGATGCGGGCGCCGTCCGCGGTCGACGCCGCCATGCGATCGATCCACGACCGATCAGTCCCCGCGAAGCGCGGTCAACAGGAAGCTCCCGAACAGCACCTGGAGACCGACCACGACGGCCGTGAACGCGAGCAGACTGTGCCCGATCGACGGGAGCTGTCGGAACCCCGTGCTCGTCCACCGGAACACCGCCCAGAGGGCGTACCCCATCCCGGCGAGGGCGACGCCGCCGCCGAGACCCGCACCCGATTCGAGGCTGAACCGATTCGAGAACGCTCTCGTGGCCGGGTCTCTCGGCCTTCGAACCGGATCGCTTGCCACCGTGGCGAACACCCCGAACCCGGCGATCTGGACGCCGGTTATCGTCAACAAACTGCCGGCGATCAGCGTTCGGACGCCGAACGTCGCCGATCCGATGCTGACGCCGAACGCGACCATCGAGAGCAACGCCACACCGAGGACGCCGACCACGGTTCCGGGCGCCGAGAACAGGTACCCCGGCGCGTTCACCAGCATGAACTTCACGTGGCGCCAGCCGTCGGGCAGGCTCTCCAGCGTCGCCTCGCCCTCGCGCTCGTGGTAGGTGATCGGAACCTCCTCGATGTCCAGATCCCGAGCACCGGCTTCCATGATCATCTCCGACGCGAACTCCATCCCGTCGGTCGTACAGTCCATCCGCTCCCACGCCTCCCGGGTGAACACGCGCATCCCGGAGTGGGCGTCCGAGACGTCGGCGCCGTAGAAGGCGTTGAGGAAGCCGGTCAACAGCGGGTTCCCCACGTACTCGTGGAGCGGGGGCATCGCCCCGGACTTGATCTCGCCGTCGAGGCGCGAGCCCATCGCCAGGTCCGCGTCGTCCTCGACGACGAGGTCGAACAGCTTCGGCAGTTCACCGAAGTCGTACGTGGTGTCGGCGTCGCCCATGGCGATGTACTCGCCGCGCGCTCGCTCGAACGCGTACCGGTAGGCGTACCCGTACCCCGGCTCGTCGGGCTCGACGACGACGGCACCCAGTTCCCGGGCGATCTCCGGCGTCCGGTCGGTCGAACTGTCCGACACGACGACCTCGGCGGTGACGCCCATGCCCCGAAACGCGCGCTTGGCGCGTCTGATGCACTCGGCGATCCCGTCCTCCTCGTCGAGCGTCGGCATGACCAGCGAGACCGTCGGGTCGGTTTCGCTGTCGGCCGGGAGCAGGGACCACTCGTCCGTTGACGACGCCGCGGCGTCGCGCCCGTTCGACGTCGCGTCGACCGATACGGCCCCGTCGTCGATGCGGTGGTGTTGGTTCGATGGCATCGGTTGTGAATGCGAACCACGAACGCGCCGAAACCGGCGGCATCCGGTGGTTAATACGGAGTTACCGTTAGGAAGGATATCTATAACTTAATAGTGTCTATGTGGCTACAGTTTTGTTTCGCCTCAGAATGGGTTAGATGAACCCGCGACAGGCGGGTTTCCATCGAACCGGCGGCCGATCGCTCGGACCGGTCCGCCGTCCGAGTGTTCGGCCCGACCGAGAGCGAAAGGTCCATTGGTCGATGGTCGGAGGAGCGTCCATGCAGCCGACGGGTGACCTCCGGCGCGAGGCCGCGGTGGCGGCGGCGGTCGTCGTGATCGCCGTCGTCGTCGACCGTCCGGTGCTCCTCCTCGGTGCCGCAGGGGTGGCGGCGGCCGTGGTGGCCCGTCAGTACGCCGCGCTCCGGTCGTTTGCGGCGGTCGACGACGCACTGACCGTCGCCGTCGGCGCCGGCGGGTCGAACACGGTCGTCGGTCGCGCGACCACGGTTCCGATCGCCGTTTCGCTGGGGCGGCCGGTCGACTGCGCGGTACGGGTGACCGTCGACCCTCCGGTGCCCGCGTCGCCCGAGGCCGAACCGGCGACGATCGATCTGCCGGCGGGGACGACGACCGCCGAGGCGACGCTCACGTTCGCCGTTCCGGTCGCCGGGCGGTTCGCCCTCCCGGACGCGGCAGTCGAGATCGTCGACTCGTCGGGGCGGATCGAGGAGACGCTCTCGCGGGCGACCGACACCGAGATCGACGTCGCCGCTCGCAGCCCGAGGGACGTGCACGTCGGCGCCGGGGGCCGGCGTGTCGCCGCCGCGAACGGGGCACACGCCTCCGGGTCGCGCGGGTCGGGACTCGTCCCGGTAGAGACGAGGCCGTACGTCGCCGGCGACTCGCTCGCGAACATCGACTGGAAGGCGACCGCGCGCTTCGACAGTCCACACGTGCGGGAGTTCGAGGTCGAGACGGAGCTGCGGACGGTGCTCGTCGTCGACCGCCGGACCGCCATGGCGACGGGACCGCCGGGCGAGACGAAGCTCGACTACGCCCGCGACGTGGCGTTGGGCTACGCCGCTCGCGCAGAACGCCAGACGGACCCGCTCGGCCTGTACGTCGTCGGTGAGGGGACGGTGACCGACGCGGTGTCGCCCACGTCCGGCTCCGAGGGCTACCGACGGATACGTGACGCGCTCCACGGGCTCGAGGTACGGACCGACGGGGCGCCGTCGGTCCGACCATCCGTCGACAGCCCCGTCGCTCCGTTCAGCTCCTCGGTGTCCCTCGAGGAGGGGAGCTCAGCCTTCGACCGGACGCTCCGACCGTTCTTCAGCGTGAACGCGGCGTCGACCGACCGCGTCGACGGTGACCCGCTCGTCGCGGCGGTCGAACGGGCCCGAATCGAGAGCGCCGACGACCTGCTGACGGTGCTGATGACGGACGATACCGATCGGCGTCGCGTTCGCGAGGCCGTCAGTGTTGCCCGCCGTGGATCCGGTCGGGTGATCGTGCTCCTCGCCCCGCACGTCCTGTTCGAGCCCGGCGGACTCGGCCGGATCGAACTGGCCTACGATCGCTACGCGGAGTTCGAGTCGTTCCGACGGACGCTCGACGGCCTCGCCGGGGTTCGGGCGCTCGAGGTCGCGCCGCGGGACAGGATCGAGGCCGTCCGCCGCGGGGCGGACGAGTGACCGGTCGACCGACGAACATACACACCTAAGAACGACCGCCCGAACGCCGAACTGAATGAGCCGCTCGCGCTCGTCGGAGGGGCGTCTCGACGTCGTCGGGGAGCGACCGTCGGTCCCGGTCGGGATCGGGTACGTCGGGGTGGTGGTCGTGTTCGGGGCGCTCTGGGGCGCTGGCGGCGCACTCGCCGGCCTCACGACGGTCGCCGCGAGCGTCGTCGCCGGCCCGGTCGTCGCCGTCGCCGTCGCGCACGGTACGTTCCTCGTGGTCGCCCACTCGGCGCCCGGCTGGACGATCGCCGTTTCCGAGGTCGCGCTCGGCGGGCTGTTGGTCGCGGGACTCCGACACCAGCACGGCCCCGGGCCGACGGCAGTCGTCGCGGCCGTCGCGTTCGCCGCGTTCGCGGTCCTCGCCGCCGGCGTCTACGACGCGACCGGATCCGTCATGACCGCCGCGGTGACCCTCTCGGTCGTCGCGGGGCTCGTCGCGTACGCGATCCACCGGTACGAGCTCGTTCGGCTCGGACTCGTGACGGACGACCCGGAGGGGGAGCCGTGAGCGACGCGGACCCCGATGGGGAGGTGGCCCCCGCGGACGGGCGCCCCGAGGTCGACCTGCTCCGGGAGGAGAACCGCCGGCTCCGCGAGCGGGTCCGGGAGGCACGTCGCAGCCGCTACCGGCGGACCGCGCGGTGGCTCGCCGTCGTCGGCGGGATCGCCGCGGGCGCGGCCGCGCTGTTCCCGACGGTTCGAAGGACGCTGCTCGTGCTCGCCGGCATCGGCTTCTTCGCGGCGGTGTTGACCCGGCTCGTCACGCCGGAACGGTTCGTCGCCGCGGACACCGCCGAGGCGGTGAACTGGGCGTGGCGTCGTTCGACGGACGAGATGGCCGCACAACTCGACCTCGCCGAACGGCGTGTGTACGTTCCAGTCGAGGGAACGCCGTCCGCGCGACTGTTCCTCCCCGTCAGTCGGGAGTACGAGCTCCCCGAGCGTGCGGCCCTCTCGAACCCCCTCGTCGTCGACGTCCCCGCCGGACGGCGCGGGCTCTCGCTCGTACCGGCCGGTGCGTCCCTGTTCGACGAGTTCGAACGGTCGCTCGCCGAACCCCTCGGCGACACCGCGCCCTCCGTGACCGACCAGGTCGCCGACGCCCTCGTGAACGGCTTCGAGTTGGCCGACCGGGTGGAGCGCGACTGTGACGCCGAATCGGGCCGGGCGACCGTGACGATACACGGCGCCGCGTACGGCGGCGACGGGACCGACGGCCCGCTCGGATCGTTCGTGGCCGTCACGCTCGCGCGCGCGCTGGAGTCCCCAGTCGAGCTGGAGGTCGTCGACCGCGAGGCATCACGCGTCGTCACCTGCCGCTGGGACCCGGAACCGGAAGGGTGAGCGAGCTCCGACGGATTGTCACCGCCGGCTGTCGAGCGCCAGCCGGAGCGAGACGACGAGGGCGGCCGTCAGGACGAACACCAGCCGGATCCCGTCGCCGGCGATCCAGATCTTCCGCTCCGCGTGGAGGGCGTCCGGCCCCATCGTCGGGTCGAACGGCGACGGGTGATGCGTGTCCGCCGTCGACCCCTCCGCCGTGATGCCGCCGAGTTGCGGGAGCTCGCCGAACGGCCACCAGCTCGGCGCCCCCAGTTGGAGGACTCCTCCGGGAACGGTGAACAGTCCCGTGGTCGGCTGGATCGCGCTGAGCGTGGTGGTGACGACGATCTGGCCGTCGAACCGGTAGAACCGGTCGTACACCGGATACAGGGGGTTCACTCCGGTGTGCGCGAGGTCGAGCGCGATCCCCGCACAGACGAGCGAGAGGATCGACACCCACGCGATCCGGACCCCGCGCGTGCCGTGGCGGGTGCGGAGCGTCGACCGTTCGCGTCGGACGTCGACGGCGACGAGGAACGCCAGTAGCGCCGGGAACAGCAAGGTGTGGAGGGCCGCTCGATGTGTGCCCGGAACGAACAGGGCCACTATCGCGTCGAGGTCCGGGAACGCCGTCACTGCGAGGACGACTGTGAGCGAGCGGCGGTCGAACTCCTCGTCGAGCAGCACCGCGGCGACGAGCGCCGCGAGCGCGACGTGGACGAGCAGGGAGGGCATACGACCTCCGGGTCGCGCGACCGTCGGTTAGTAAGGAATCGGCTAGTCGAGCGCCCCGTCGGGTTCACAGTCGCGGAGGGGAACTCCACCGGCACTCGGTACGAACCTATATTTATCATGGGGCGGACAGGACGTAGTAGATAGCTACGATGCAGGTACCGAGTTCGAGTCGGCGTGGGTTGCTGGCAGCGCTCGCCGCCGGGGGGACGATGGCGATCGCCGGCTGTTCGTCGAACGATCCGGGAGGCGGCACGGCCGGAGGCCCGGACACGACGACCGGCGGGACCACCACGGGGGACGAACCGACGACGACCGACGAGCCGGCCGAGCCGGAGATCACCGAGATCGTTCACGACGACGGGACACTCTACGCCCGCCTGTCACTGGCCGACCGCGTTCGGCGCGGGGCGCTGGTGGGTCCCGACGGAGAGCGATTCGGGTCGGTGGACCGCGAGCGGGGGGAGACCTCGCTCGCGTTCGATCTGTTCGGGAGCGGTGGCGGGTACGCGTCGGGGACGTACGAGGTCGTCGCCCTCGACGCCGACGACGCGGTGCTCGTCCGCGAGGCGGTCGAGTTGGTTCCGTCCCTGGCGTTCGCGGGCGCGTCGGTCCTCGGCGACCTCCGTGTCCGCGTTCGCAACGACGGGACCGGTCCCGCCCGCATCGGCGCCGCGGCGGCCGTTCGCGGCGAGGGGGACCCGACGAGTCGATACCGCGACGGGCCGATCGACACGCCGATCGTGCTCGACCCGGGCGAGCGCCGGACGGTGTCGTTCGGCCGCCCGGCGTTCGACGAGCGGGTCGCCTGCGAGGAGACGACGCCGCGGTACCGCGTCGGCTTCCGGATCGACCACGGCGCGTTCGTCGCCGACGCCGTCGGCACGTTCGACGTCGCCCTCGGTGGCTACCTCCGCTCCCTCTCGACCGGCGAGTACGCGTGTACGACCGGATCGCTGGTCGATGGAAGCGCCTCCGGCCTCGAGACCACGGAGGTGAACTGAGATGGACCGGACGGACCGCACGTCACGGCGGCGAGTCCTCGCGGCGATCGGTGCGGGGCTCGCGGGTACGGCCGGGGCGATCGGCGCGGCGTCCGCGGCCACCGACCGAGGGGACGCGCGGGCACAGTCGTCCGAGCTGGGTAGCGTCGCAGTCGACGGATCGTCGCTCGTCGTCGAGGCCTCGGGCGAGTCGATCGAGACGGTCGATCTATACGGCCCGTATGGCCAGCGCGTCGCCAGCGAGCCGATCGGGTCCGCGGAGACCGGGGCGACGTTCGACCTGCTGACCGAGGACGGCGCCGGCGACGGGTTCGCTGGGTACGACCCCGGAACCCACCGAGTCGTGGCGTACACCGATGACGAGGAGCGAGCGGCGGAGTCGTCGGTACCGATCGAGCCGCGTCTCGAACTCGTCTCGGTCACACCGACCGACGACGACCGACAGCTCGCGGTGACGCTCCGGAACGTCGGCACCGGCCCGACGGCCGTCGAACGGGTGTCGTATCCGGTCGGCCCGTTCGACCGGGTGGACGACGAGTACACGACCACGCCACGGACGTACGACCTCTCGGCGGGGTTGGTCCCCGCGGGCGCGACCGCCACGGTGTCGACGAAGCCGTTCGAGCTGTCGACCGCCTACGAGACGCGCGCCGTCGGGGAGTGCGGCACCGACAAGGTCGTCGCGTCGGGGGTGACGATCGCGCTCACCCACGCGGCGCTGGGCGGGACCGACGAACCGAGCCTCGCGTTCGACCTCGCGTTCGGCGGGGAGCGCACGACGGTCGACTCGAACATCGACCGGGACCTGTACGTCTGCACCGAGACGGCCGTCGAGGACGTCGACGTCCGCGGCTGATCGATCGCTCGATGTCGATCGACCGTTCCGCCGTCGTGCTCGCCGCGCTGTTGGTCTGCTCGCTGGTGGCGGCGACGCCGGTCGGCGCCGACTCGGCCGGCCCCGGACCCGGCTCGTCCGCGCCGCCGTTCGACGCGACGACCGCCGGCGGGGAGGCCACCGCGCCGGCCCTCGTCGTCTCCCGGGACACCGTCCCGGTCGGCTCGCCGGTGTCGCTCGGCGTGACGGGCGAGGACGTGGAGGTCGTCGAGTGGACGCTCGCGTCGTCGCCGCCCACGAGCGCGAGCGCGGTCGTCGACCATGGCCGGACCGCGACCCTCAGACCGGACGTTCCGGGCGAGTACGTCGTCCGCGCTCGGACCGCTACTAACGAGACCCTTCGAGCGACGGTGACGACCGATGGAACGCGGCGACTGTCGCTGTTGCGTCGCTACGCACCCGTCCTCTCGTTCCACGAGAACGAGACGTACTACCCGACCCGGCTGGAGTCGTTCGTCTACAATGCGCGCCTCGAAACGCTCGGCGCGCCCGACACCGACGAGCCGAACACGTTCTCGCTGGCGAACCGCAGCGACGACTGGGAACTCGACCTCGACGACGGCGACTTCACCGACTACGACGATCGGTATCCCCCCACGGTGTACGGGAGCGTTCACCGGAACGTCACGTTCCGGGGCGAGTCGTACACCGCGCTCACGTACTGGCTGTTCTACGTGTACGACCCGAAGCAACCCGGATCGGTCGCGGGACTCCTCGCCCACCAGAGCGATCTCGAAACCGTGACCGTCCTCGTCAACGACAGCGGTCCCCAGTGGCTCGGCGCATCACAGCACTACGGCGGAGAGGTCCGCGAGTGGCGGAACGTCGACCGCGACGACACCCACCCGCGGGTGTTTCCCGCGGTGGGTGCCCACTCGAACTACCTGCGGAACACGGCCCGATACGACGGCAGAGGGATACTCCCCCAGCGGCAGTTCGTGAACGAGTCGAGCACGAATACGACGCTGTTCGAGCCGGCGCTCGGGGTGTACGCCGACCACACGGGGAACGCGACGGTGTGGACCGCCGACGGGAGCGTCGGCACGGAGTACCAGGTCGCCGTCCTGACCGGTTCGGAGGTCTGGGCCACCTACGAGGGGACGCTTGGCCCGGACGACGGCACGGCCCCGGTGCCGACACAGCGCGCTCGGTGGCGCCGGCCTGGCCGGTGGATGAACCGAACGCTCGCGCCCGACGAACGGCAACTGGCCGCCCAACTCGACCGCGCCGCCGTCGCCGGCGACGACGCCGACATCACGGGTCGCGCCACGGTCACGAACACGGGGCCGAAGCCCGCAACACTCCACGTCGTCCTCGAGGCGAAGCGTCCGGAGGCGTCGTGGGCGGACGGGTCCGTCGTGGTGAACGCGACGGCCGTTCCCGTCGGGACGGAACGAGCCGCCAGGGTGTTCCTCCGTGGCTCGCCGCCCGACCCCGGCGAGTGGGACGCCCGGCTCCGGCTCGCCGCGTACCCTCGACCGGTCGCCGACGAGGAGGAGATCATCGACGGCTCAGACCCGACGGTCGTCGCGGTGACCGACCCGACGAACGATGGGTTCCAGCTGCCGTTCGAGGACGTTCGGATCCCCGGCCTGCCGTCACCGTTCGGGAGCGACCCGGTCGCGCTGGTGGTGCTCGTGCTCGTGGCGTTCCTCGTGCTCGCCACCGGCGACGGGAGCGGCTGACGACCGGCGACACCCTCGCGAACCGGCTCCGACCGGGATCGCGTCGCAGCCCCGAATTATCACATGTATAACGCATGGAAACGAACCCAAAACATCAATTCCCTTCCCCTAAGATGACACGTCATCATGAGTGAATCAGCCGGGCAGTTCGGCGGCGGACTGTCTGGATCGGACGGAAAGAAACTCGTCGTACGGTTCATCGCGATCCTGCTCGCTGCACCCCTCGTCGGGTGGATGATGGCGCGCGCGTGGGTGCCGAACAACCTCATCTACGACACCGTCGGCACGGTCGTCGGGTCGCTCCTGGAGGTAAACATGTTCGTCGCCCTGCAAGTCATCGGGAGCGCAGGGTTGGGACTGTATCTCGGCTTCCTGCTGATCTTCCTGATCGACATCAAGAAGCGGGTTCAAGGGACGCTCCTCCTCCTGGGAACGGTGCTCGGGCTGGTCGTCTTGACCGTGCAGGGCGTGTTGCTGCCGAACATCGACCTCGGCTACGTCCCGAACATCGCGGCGTTCGCGCTGTCGTTCGTCGCCGCGATCGCCCTCGACGTGGACAAGCTGTTCAGCATCAGCCTCTCCGAGTCGACGCTGACGCGGCCTCGAACGGCGACGGGCGAGGTGCCCGAGTTCGCCAACACGGCGAAGGGGCTGTTCGGCGTGCTCTCGTTCGTCATCGTCCTCTCGCTGGTGCAGGTTGTCATCGCGGGGGTGTTCCAGCCCACCGACATCGTCGCGACCGTCGTCATGATCTTCCTGCTGCACAAGTTCATCCAGTACGAGGTGAAGTCCGACTACATGATGCTCGGCCCGTCGAAGTCGGGCAAGAGCATGGCCATGCTCGGGATGGCCCTGAAGATGTACGACTACGACGACGTCCAACCGGACCCCAATCCCTACCTGCAGAGCGCGATCGAGCGCGCTAGCGACCCCGAGAATGCCGACGACTGGCCGTTCGAGCAGACGGAGGACCTCCACGAGACGAGCTTCCAGATGCTCGTCGGCGACCTGTTCCCCCATCGGATGCGGCTGGTCGCGTACGACTACTCGGGACAGCTGCTCCCCCAGATCGCCGACCGCGTCGCGCACATGTCCTCCGCCTCGATGCTCGAGCGCCTCCCGTTCCTCGGCGACGACGACGAGGCGCCCGGCGTCCAGGCCGACGGCGGCGCCGTCGCGGGCGCGACCGACCCGGCCGGCCGCATCGCGGGCGACCTCGTCGACTCGGACATCCTCATGGTCGTGATCGACTGCGAGCGCCTCGTCCACCCGCAGCAGTTCGACGAGGCCGAGACGAGCGGCGAGGACGCCGGCCGCACGCTCGGCATCGAGTACTACAAACCGATCCTCGAGAACACGAACGTCGAGAACGTCGTCATCGCCGTCACGAAGGCCGACGTGTTGATCCACGACGACTCCATCCCCGTCCAGCCGCCGTCCGAGCACGGCGGGTTCCCGGGGTTCAAACGGGAGGTGAACGAGATCCTCGGCGAGCGCTACGACATCCGCGAACTGAAACAGGCGCTCGAGGAGACGGAGATCCAGCCGGTGTTCTACAAGACGGAGAAGCGCGGCGGCGAGTACGTCCCGCTGCGGGACGCCGCGAACAACCTCATTCCGGTCGGCTACGAAAACCTGATCGACTCCATCCGCCGGGGTGCCTGAGATGAGCGCGTTCACCGTCTACACGACCGACGCGAATCCGCAGTTGCTCCACTCCGGCGAACACGCGACTGGGGACGACGAGCGCGTCGACGGGTGGGTCGACCAGTTGGCTCGGGTGAACAACCACCCGGTCGACCTCTTCGTGGACGTCCCGGGCGCTCGCGCGACCTGTACGATCCGGGCCAGTCGCGAGGGCGAGGCGTCCCGTCGTGGCCGATACCTCGCCGACTACACGGCGGACCCGGGCGAACCGGCGACGGCCGCACTCGCCGGCCTGCGCGACAGCCTCGTGGCGCTGCGCGACCGGGGCACGGGCGACCGAGACGGCGACTCGTGGGAGTTCTCCGTCGACGATCCGCGGTGGCGTGTCGGCTTCGACGCGGGCGTGGGGCCCGCCGACTGCCCCGGACTGGACGACGCCGACGAGGACCGACTGGCGGCGACGGTCGCCGACGCGGACGGCCAACTCGTCTTGGGGATGTCGTCCTACCACGCGGCGCTACGGACGGTCCGGCGGCTGACGGAGCGGGGCGTCGACGCGACGCTGGCGGTCAACGCCGACGGCGCCACCGACGAGACTGCCGGTGTCGACCTCGTCCTGTGGCCCGACGCCGACACGGACTTCGCACCGATGGACGAGCGGACGCGGGAGGCGCTCGCGGCCGCCGGGTTCACGCCGGCGACCGAACAGGCCGTCCTCGAGGACGACCCCGCCGCCGACCGCGCGGTCGTCAAGGACCGTCACGAGCGCCCGTCGGCGCTGGAGTCGTTCGCCGGCGACGGCATCGGGCGGATCGGGATCGCGCTGACCGTCCTGTTCAGCGGCGGGGCCGTCGGTGCGATGGCGGCTATCGACCCGCTCCACCCTCTCTCGGGGCTGTCGGCCCTGGGCGGCATCGTCGGCGCCGTCGCAGGACTGTTCCTGGGCCGGAGCGGGATGGCGGCCGCCGCGCCCGCGACGGCCGCCGAGACCGACGGTGGCACCGTCGACGTCGACGCGGGTGGCTGGGGGTGGCAGCAATACGGCGCATTCCTCGGCTTCTACCTCATGTTCGCCTACGCGTTTCCCTCGGTGTTCCGGCTCGCCGGCTGGCCGTTCGGGCCGGTGATCACCCCCGGTGCGACGGCTGTGTCGGTCGCCGTCTACGTGGGGGCGCTGCTCGTCGTGAACGCAGTCGCGTACGCCGTCTGGCGTGCCAAGACCGACGGGTCGTTCGAGGCGACGGACCTCGTCCCGATCGTGGCGATCAACGCGCTGTTCGGCGTCGGGATCGTCCTGACCGCGGGGCTCGCGTGCGCGCTGTGGTACGACGTGATCGGGTTCGTCGGCGCCTGTTAGCACCGTCATGCCCGCGTGACGGTCGTTTCTCGTGACGACACATGGTAACTAACCGATCTTTTTTTGTGAACTACCACTATATAACGCGTAGTTCGTGGACGAGATATCCATGCGGACGTGGCTGGTTGGACTTCCCGTGGGTGGGACGGCGCTGACGGCGGGCCTCGGCGTACTCATCCCGGGCGTCGGGCCCCTGGTGCTCGGCGCCGCCGGGTTGGTCGCTGGCAGCTGTCTCAGTGTGGCGCTCGTCTACCTCTCGGCCGACGACGAGCCGTCGGAGACGGCTCCCTCGACGAGCGCCGCCACGACCGCCCCGTCGACGGCACCACTCCGCGTCGCCGTCGTCGACGCGGTAACCGGGACGGCGATAGATGAGCCGGTGACGGTCGAGGCCGAGCAGTCGGTGGTCGGCGAGCAGCACGAGGTCACCGTCGAGGGCGGCGAGCGAACGCTCGACCTGCGGACGCTCCGGTGGGGAATCGCTGCGGCCTACGACGGACAGCGGGCGTCCGCGGAGGTGGCCGTCGGGGAGACGGACCGCGTCGAGTTGGCGATCCCGCCCAGCAGGCTCACCGTCGACGTCCGCGACCGGGCGGGCGACCCTCTCCCGGACGCGAGCGTCGTCTGCGAGACCGACGAGGGTCCGGAGGCTGCCGGCACCGCAGAACCGATGTCGGCGGCCGACGCGACGCACGCCGTTCCGGTTTCGGCCTCGGCCTCCCGCGTAACCGTAACGGTCGACCACGACTCGTTCGAGCCGGAACGCACGGACGCGGTGATCGACGGTTCGGGCGAGCACCGAGTCTCCGTCGCGCTCGAACGACCCGCCGCGGAGGCCGACAGCGTGGAGCCGCCGGCGGGCGAGGCCGACGCCACGGCCGTCGACCCGGGCGCCGACTCCGTGCCCCCCGCCTCGGGGGGCGGCGGTCTCGGAGAGCCGGACTCGTCCGCGACGTTGTCGCAACGGCGCGCCGACGAGGTGGGTTCGCCGTCGACCGGAACGCCTGGCTCCGAGGAGCCGGCGGGTGAGGGGCCGATCGACGGCAGCGACGCGGACCGAACTCCGGAGACCGTCGAGATAGAGGGGGTGGGGGCGACCGGGATCGACCGGCACATTCCCCCCCACAGCCCGAACCCGCCGCGGATAGCGTTGGAGCCGTCAGTCGTCGCCGACGCCGACGACGTGTTGGCGTCCGACCGCTTCACCGTCGTCAGACGGGTCGCCGTCGGTGGACGGGTGGCGGCCGTGACCGTCCCGACCGACTCCCGCGACGGGCGCGCCACCGTCGCGGCGACCGCCGAGCGCGCCGACGAGTGGCGCGACATCGACCACCATCCGCACGTCGCGAAACTGTTGGACGCCCGGGCGGACGACCAGCCGCACCTCGCCGTCGAGTACTGCGACCGAACGCTTGCCGACGTCGAGACGGCCTTCGAGCAGCGAGGCGCGGTGTGGATGGCGACGTGTCTCGCGGACGCCGTCGCGACCGCCCACCGCGCGGGCGTCTACCACCTGAACCTCACGCCCGGCAACGTCCTGTTGCAGGACGTCGCGGGCGGCCGGTGGCCGGTCGCGAAACTCACCGACTGGGACCTCCCGCGGTTCACGGACTTCCCGTCGGAGGTGTTCCGACCGGTTCCCGACGCGTACGCCGCACCCGAACAACTGGACAGCGATGCCACCGTCGACGAGCGTACCGACGTGTACCAACTCGGAGTGATCGCCCACCAGTTACTGGTCGGCGACCCGCCGATGGGGGGCGCTCACGTCACGGATCGATCCCCCGAGCACGCCCGACCGATCCCCTCGATCGTGGGAACGAACGCGGACCTCGACGACGGCCTCGACGAGGTGTTGCGCCGTGCGACCGCCGTCCGCCCCGAGGACCGGTACGGCACCGTCGACGACCTGCGAGACGACCTCACGGCGGTCGCGACGCGAGTTGCGGACTTCTACTGACTCGGGACCCGGCACGTGTCGTCGGTGGCCGCCCGTCGCCGTCGACGGACGGCAGCCCCTCGCTGTCTCCCCGTCTCAGTCGGTTCAGATCGGTCCGATCCCCCAGACGTCGTCCGTGTCGGGGCGGTCGGCAGCATCGCCGCTCGGAGTCCGGCGGCCAATGGGCGCGAGGGGAGAGACGAGGAGGAAGAGCGCGGGTCGAGCGACGGAGTCGCGTCAGATGTCGGCCTGTAGCTCCCGACGCACGCCGGGCTGTTCGCCCTCGGGGATGTAGTCCCAGTCGATGAGGTCGTTGTCGTAGAGGTAGGCCCACGGGTTCTCCTCGGTCTCGATGACGCTGTGCTCGTAGCCGTTCGACAGCACCTTCAGCCGGATCTTCCCGACGTCAGTGACGTACAGCAGCGACTGGCTGTAGTTCGCGGAGTTCCCGGCCTGCGCCTGGATGACGTAGCGACGCTCGCGTTCGGTCAGATCGAGCGCCTCGAGTGCCTCGTCGCCGATGTTCTCGTGGCGCATGAGCGCGCGGATGTCGCACTGGTCGTAGATCGCCTTCGCGGACTCGTTTTTCATGAACTCGTCGACGGTCTGGCTGATCAGCGTCATGCCCGAGTCGTAGTGGCGACTGTGCCGTGCGAACAGCTCCAGCATCCGGAGCGGTTCCTCCTGGCCGAGCATGTAGTGCGCCTCGTCGATGACGACGAGCGTCTTCCCCTCGTTGGCGCGTGCACGCTGGAACAGCCAGTCGAGGACGATGTGCATCATCAGCGGCGTGCCGCCCTGGGTTCTCGCCCCCGAGAGGTCGAACTGGACGACGCGCTCGTGCAGTTCGACGTCGGACGTTCCGTTGAGGTTCTGGTTCTGTCCCCCCTCGCGGAAGTCTTCGAGGCCGAGGAGCACGTTGTGCGCGTGTTTGGCGACCTTCCGGCCGGCCTCGCCGCCCTCGGTCATCTCGATCGACTCGATGAACGGCTCGTGCTCCGACGACACGTCCATGAACTCACTCGGGCTGCGTTCGTCCGCGAACTCGCCGAGGATATCGAGCACGTCCTGGATGGTCGGGCTCCGGTTGTGATGGGTCGAGACGTCGGGCGTGATCCCCTTGCGGAGGTACGCCAGGCCGATGGCTCGGCGCAACACCCCCTCCTCCTCTTTGGTCAACTCGCGGCGACCCTCGAAGTGGGTGTGGAACAGCCCCATCACCGATCGGATCTTCTGTTCGTAGGGGTTGAGATCGACGTCCTCGTCGTCGGCGCTCCCGTCGCTGGCCTGCAGCTCCAGCGGGTTGATCACCTTCGACGTTCCGACCTGGACCCGCTGGCCGCCGATAGCGTCCACGAGGTCCGACATCCCGCCGACGGGATCGATGATCAGGACGTCCGTATCGGGATCCATCTGGAGGCGTCGCCAGACCGCGAGCTTCGCGAGGTACGACTTTCCGGACCCGATCTTGCCGGATATCAGCATGTTGTGCCCCGAGAGGTCGAAGCGGTCGACGACCACGGGCGTCCCCGTGACGTCGTGGAAGCCGAGCAGGACCCCCGAGGGCTGCACGACGCTCGGCTCGATGAACGGGAACGTCGTGCCGAGCGCGTTCGTGTCCATCACCTGCGTGTTGCGAACCTTGTCGCGACCCAACGGCGCGACGGACGCCTGGCCGTCGAGTTGGCGGTCGTACAGCGGCGTGACGCGGGCGTTGCTCTGGGCGAACACCTGGCGGACGGCCGCCGTCCGCTCGTCGAGGTCCTCCTCGGATTCGCCGATGACCTCGACGTACAGCGCGAAGTCGAACAGGCTCGTGTTCCCGCGCGTGACCTCGTCACGGAGGCGTTCGATCTCCTCGAGCTGTTGCTCCTCCTCGGTGGTGTTGATGTTGCCCTTCTCGCGCTTGTCGCGGATCTGCCCGCGCAGTCGCGTGTTGCGGACGTTCAACTTCCGCAGCATCGACTCCGGATCCCGTGGCCAGATGTGGTAGGAAACCCGGACGTTGTTGTTGCCTGCGAACAGCTGGTCCAGCCAGCCGTAGCTCACCCGCGAGGGGAAACTGGACACGATCAGCTGGCGGACGTACCGCTCCTCGCCGTGTTCGTTGCGCCGGATCAGGTACGACTCGTGGTCCTCCACCTTGTCGGGGGCGACGGCGACCCGCTGTGCGCCGCCCTGAACGTCCGGCGACTGGACCGCACGCGAGGGCGATTCGCCCGCGGCCTCGCTCCGGATCTCCTCGATCGCCGACCAGAGGTTGGCGCCGGTGACGGACTCCCCACGCCGTTCGAGCCGTCTCGCCGCCTCGTCGAGGAGGGCCTGGTCGAGGTCCTCGAAGTCGTCATCGTCGCTCTCGGCCGTTGACTCTTCGGCGTCGGACCCGCCGAGCCCCGGAACGAGGTCTAAAACGCCCGCGACGAGTCCCAACGCCCCCAGCGCCAGAACCGCGGAGACGTCGACACCGACTAACGCGATCACTGGTCCACCTCCGAGTCGCCGACCGCCCCGTAGTCCGGCCTCACCAGGTCGTCGACGTCGAACCCATCGACGTTCAACTCCGCCTGTTCGTCGAAGACGGTCCGCCTCGAGACGTCGAACGACGACCGATTCGGCCGCGTATCGTTGTAGTAGTGGTAGATCACGGAGAGTACCTCGTCACGGTCCTCGACCAGGTCGACCCCGACGTCGATCTGCTTCAGACTGCTTCGAACCTGTCGGAGCCGCTTTTTCACCTCGCGAACGCACTCCTCTCTGCTCGCCTCGCTTTGCCCGCCGTCGTCGCCGCCAAACAGCGACTCGACGGCGGACACGACTGCGCCGAACGCTTCCGCACGCTCGCCGACCTTGTCCGAGAGCGACTCCGACTCGTCGAACTGTCGGAGCGTGGTCGGGTCGACGCGGACGACGACGAAGTACTCGCGTTGTGTCAACTCCTCGCGTTCGATGAAGTCGGTGAGCCATCGGGGGTACAGCTGACGGCCGTACTGCACGAGCGGGGACTCGTCGGCGGCGTTCGACCGTTCTCGGAGGCGTTCCTCGAGGCGATCGATATGCTCGCTCGTGTCGAACGCCGTCGGGTAACAGACGATCTGCGTGTAGAAGTCGAGCGAGGAGAGGAACCCAGACTGGAACGTCTGGAGGATCTGATGTTTCTTCTCCTGCGTGTGGATGCTCCAACTCCGCGGCGTGACGCGAGCCATCCCGACGTAGTCCCCGCTCTGGGTCAGGACGACCCCGTCCGCGTTGACAGACTGCGGCGAGAAGTCGTCGCCGGAGTCGAACACGAACTCGAACTCGAGCAGGTCCTGCGTGTAGTTCCGCATCCCCGTCGGTCCCTCGAGCGCCGGATCCGACTCCTCTGGACGACGACGCTCCGCGGTCTCTCCGGACGACTGCGTCGCGTGATCGGTCGTGGAACCGACGGTGCTCGAGCGGTCGGCCTCGTCGAGTCCGTCGGTGGACGGCGGCTCCGTGCCACCCGGCTGCTGGCTGTCGGCACTCGTCCTCGCGTCGGTCATCGTGTCACTTCGTGGCTCGGGTTCGGCACGGTCGCCCGAGTCCGTCTCGGGTTCGACGGCGGTCGCCTGCTCGAACTGACTGGTGTCCGTCGACTGCTCGGCGGAATCGGCGGACCGATCCGACGTCGAGTCGGACGATGAGTCCGACGAGGGTCCGGAGCCCTCGCTGCTTTCCGAGGTGTCTCCCCACGGGTTACTGCCGTCGTTCCCGCTCATCGTTCACGCTCGTCGGTGGTGTGACCGCCGTCGGTCGTCGCCGCGTGTCGAACCGACCGGTAGGTGCTGCGGTCGTGACCGGACTCGTCCGGGCGGAGATAGTAGGTGTTCGATCCGATCCGCCGTCGAAGCGCCGCCGGCGCCCACGACGCGGGACTTTGTCCCTCCGGGGCGCTCACGGCGACCGCGACCATCACCACTGCGACGACGAGCGCCACGATGAGACTGACGATCGTCGGGATCTGTTCGATGAAGAGGCTCGGTAGCGTGACCACGAGTGGCGCCGACGCCATCAGGACGATCTCGTCGAAGGTGAGTCCGAAGGCGATCGACTCATCCAGGATCCGTCCGGGGATCGGGACTGTTCTCATGTAGGTTCATTACATGATATTTCCTACTCCTGTTATATGTACCGTTAGCTATCAATTACACACGCGCGAATAATACATTCGACCGATTCACGCCGCTGTCGTTCGATTCGGTCGCTGCAAGAGTCGCCGCCTATCGTGACGGTTCGCCGGGTGGTTACCGCGCGGCCATCGACTCGATCTCCTCGAGCACGGGCATCTTTCCTTGGCCGTCCAGCCGGCAGTCCTCCGGCGGTTCCTCCCCGATCGAGAAGTGGATATCTCTGATCTGACATTTGAGGTGGTGGACGAGGAACTCGCGGAACCGCTCACCGAACGGGAAGTCGAACTCCATCTGCGGGAGTTCGATGTCGACGTCGGCGGGGCGGCCGGTGTCGGCGCCTTCTCCGATCCACTCGGCCCCGCCTCGGCGGTTGACGGCGATCAGCACGTCCGAGACGTCGACGATACGGCGGTCGAGGTCGTCGAGGTAGACGGCCTGCAGGATCACTTCGACGTCTTCCGGTGCCGCACCGACGGCGGGATCGACGAGGCGGTCGTACGTCTCCTCGAAGTACCGGGCGAACTCCTCGTCGGAGAGGGATTCGATCACGGCGATCCCCGACCGAATCACGTTCGGATCCCAGTTCGGCTCCACGAGGTCGAAGTCGGTTTGCCAGTGTGCCTCGTACCGGGCCCGGCGCTGGACCGTCTCAACCAGTTCCCGCTCCGCATCGGTGTACGTGGTGTGATCGTGGCTCATCCCATCAGGGACCACGTGCTCGTCGATCGCGCTGTTTCGAAGCACGACGACGCCGTGTTGCCTTCCCTGGTCGTCGTACACGTGCACTCCAACCCTGTCTTCTCGCTTTCCTGATATTTCAGCTCTCATCGGTCAGACCAGCCCATCGTTCTTGCTCGTTGCCGTCGTGCTCGTTGCGTCGGCGGATTGCGACTTCGTCCCGCTCCCGCCCAGCCCAACGTCGGGGACCTTGTTCAACACGTCGCTGCCGAGGTCCATCGCCTTCCCGCCGGCGGTGTCGAGTTTCGTCTTCGCACCGCCGAAGTCGTTGTCGTAGAGGGAGGAACCGGCGGCGCCTGCGCCGATCTTCGCGACCTCGGTTCCGACACCGATCGCCGCGCCCACGGGACCGCCGGTTCCGAACCCAACCGCCGCCGCCCCGATGACGCCGGACTTCCCCTCCTTCACCGCCTCGACGGCGTCCCCGCCCGCCTGTTCGAGCTTCTGCCGCTTGCTCATCTGTTCCGGCGGGGGACCGGGGTCGACCTTGTCGAGTTTCCCGCCCTGCGGCGCGCCGCCTCCGGAACTGAGTGTTCCGGCGCCCGCGGAGGCGGTCGCGGCGCCGGACCCGTCGGTCGCCACGCCGCTGTAGGTGTTTTCGGACTGGGTCGGCTCGAACTCGGACGTCGTCGCGCCGCCGCCGAGTCCCTCGTCGGCCCCGGTGGCACCCTCCGACTGGCCCGACTCTCCGGCGTCGCCGCCGGACCCGAGGAGACCGCCGCCAGAACCACCTCCACTGGAGGCGCGTCCGGCGACCGCGCCCGCGATCCCGCCGGCGAGCGCCGACCCCGCGCTGCCGCCCGTCAGCGACGAGAGCCCCAGCAGGACGAGCGTCGTCGACACGGTCATCGCGCCGCCGAGGCCGATCAGTGGCATCATGTTGGAGATGATGAACGAGTCGCTCACCACGTTCAGCGACGCGATCACCGTCCCCACGCGGAACACGGCGGCGATGAACACTCCCGACACCAAGATCATCGCCGTCGACTTCACGAAGATGTCGCTCACCTTCTTGCCGTATTTTCCGATCCCCATGTCGAAGATCCAGAAGGCCATGACGAGGGGTAACAGCCCATAGAAGGCGTAGACGACGAACACCCGAAGTGCCAGCATCACGAAGAACACCACCGCCGCGAGCAGGATCGACGACCCCGCGAGCAGTGCGATGACGATGCCGACGATCCCCGACGCGGCGACCGCGATCGGGTCACCGCCGAACGCGTCCGTGAACGTCGACAGGCCCGGGAAGAAGTACTCCCCGAGTAGCGTCGTGAACTCGACTGCCGCGTCCACCGCCTCGCGGCCGATGACGACGACCACGACGGCCGCGAAACTCCGCTCTAACAGTCGGTACGGGTCAGACTTCGCCGATGGGTACACCTGAATGCTCACCAACGTCGCGAGCCATCCCAACGAGAGCACGACGAAGAACGCCGGCAACGACACCTCGAGGAACATCGCGTCGAGGCCGGTCGACGTGTCCTCGCCCGGCGGCCCGAACAACAACAGCGACTGGATCTGGTCGAGGATCGCGACCAGGAGGTCCTCAATGCCGTTGACCGCGTCGGTGAGAATGTTCTCGATCGCGTTCTCGAAGTACCCTTGTACCCCGAACTGCGCGACCGGCACGTCCGCCCCGACGGAGTCTGTCAGTACGCTACGGATCGTTCTCATTGTCATCTCCAAGTGTACACATTTCGGTTACCGGTGCTTTGCATATTTTTGACATAGTAGTTGGGGTCAGTTACGGTTGCCAATCGATGTAACGAACGATCTGCCACCCGAGCAAAAACGGGAGTGAGAGCACGCCAGCGCCGATCAACTTGATCAGCGAGTCGGCCAGGTCCTCGCCGGTGACGAACGAGTCGCCGACGGACGACCCGGCGTAGTAGGGGCCGTCGACGCTTCCAGATTCGACGTCCTCACGCCAGCCGTCTCCCTCGAACTCCACGCGGAGGTACGAACTGGTGCGCGAGATCGTCACTGTCCCGTCGGAATCCGTCGTCAGCGCGTCGCTCGCACCGCCGGAGATGGCCACCTCCCGTCCGGAGAGTCCATCGCCGGTGTCCGGGTCATACAGTCGTACCTGCACCCGTTCGTCGTCGACCGAGACGAACTCGAGAGCCGACTCTCGAACCGTCAGATCGGGGCGGGTGTCGACTGACACGTCCCTCCCGAACACGTCGACCGCGTCGACGACCGGTCCCGGAACGTCGGAGACGACGAGCAGACTGACCGCCGTGGGGGGCGTCGTCGTCACGTTCACACCGTCGTCGAGTGTGGGCCGGTCGTCGCTGACGTTCGTTTGTCTCACTCGCTCGATCTCGGGGGATCCATCGTGGTCCGTCTTCGATCGGTTAACTTCGACGTCGGGGCGATCGTAGGAACTCGTGAACTTCGTCTCCAGCACGTGTGGGAACGCGAAGTCGCTCGTTCCTTCCTCGGTCGCGACGTGGCCGTGGGTGTACCGCGTCGTCGAGTAGACGCCCCAGTTGTTGACCACGTCGGTCCCGGAGTCGAGCGAGAACCTCGACCACAGTTGGCGGTCCGGGAGCGTCCCCGGGCCGCCGAAGCGGAGCGCGAGCAGACTCTCGTCGCGCCCTTCCACCTCCACGAACCGCTGTGACACCGACAACGACTGGTCGTCGACGACCCGGACGGTCACCTCGTCGCGGACGGTCAGGCCGTCGACCTCCCGAGAGCGCTCCTCCCGATCGGTGACCTCACCGTCGAACTTGCGAACGACCGTGTAGTCCATCACCGCGACGATCCGGGTCTCGATCGTCAGTTGGACCGGGCCGTCGCCGGTCGCGCCGCTGTAATCGACGACCCGTGCGTCCGGATCGCCCGACTCCCGACCGACGACTCGACCGTCGACGGTGACGATCCGCTCCTCGACACCCGTTTCGTCCAAGTCGATCTCGTAGTCCGTCCGCGTGATCGTGACGTTCGAGTCGATACGTTCCGTCTCCGGGGAGGGGAGTTCGCTCTCGTCGACTCGGTAATCGAGGAAGTTGAGGACGCGTCCCTCCGGCAGCACGAACTCCTGTCCGTTCCCGTCGATGGACCCCTGCGGCGCGGCGCCGCGGGCGGTCCCGAGGTAGGTGACGTGTGCGTCCTTGATGACGCCGGCGGGGCCGTCGGCCAGTGACGACTGCGGGACGTACTTGCTGGAGTCCCGATCCCGTTCGATCGAGTTCAGCTGTGCGGTCCGGTACTCGGTGTAGGACGGTTGGCCCGCGCCCATCGTCGGATCCGTCGTCCGATAGTAGACGTCGAGCGACGCGGCGAGCTGTGCGAGGTCGGAGTCGTTGGCGTCCACGAGCGACGCGGATTCGGGATCGTCGGCGTAGAATATCCGCTCGGGGCCGTCGGGCCACGTCGCAACCGACCGCTCGTCGGCCACGACCGGCGCGACGGCGGCGGTGACGACAACGGCCACGGCGAGCGCGGCGAACAGCGCGGTCTGGCCCCGGTCAGCCATCGGTCTACGGGAACAACGTGGTCTGGACCAGCGTGACCGCGACCTTGATCACGGCCGCGCCGCCGAGTGCGATGAACGTGTTTCGGATCCGCGTCTTCCCCTTCTGCAGCTTCTCCTCGTTCGCGCCGGCCGTCATCCACTGGAGGATCCCGAACGCGCCGTTCGGAACCGCCACGAGTCCGATGATGAGGATGAGGAGGTCGGAGATGCTCTGAAACTGGTTTCGTAGTTCGTCCTCCGCCGCCGCCGCCGCCGCCGGCGTCGCCGCCACAGTGAGGACGACGAGGCCGACCGTGAGGATCGTCACGAACCGTCGCGGGTCGACGTCGTCTACGGATGGAATCATGAACGTTGTTCTCATTATTAGTAGACTAATTAAATATACTGGAATTCTGTCTGGTCAGTCTCCGAAAATAAACTCGCCGCAGTCCGGCGGTATCCTGTCGGTAACGTGGTGACGTTGCGGCCGCTCGCCGCACCGCTTCGCCCATCGCCGAGTGTTCGAGGCGATCTCAGTTCTCGGCGTGTCCGACGCGGCTCTCGGGCGGCTCGACGCCGGTGATCACGTCCGCGACGATCCCTCGGGGGTCGGTCCCGTCCAACTCCGCGTCGGTGCTCAACACGAGGCGGTGAGCCAGCACCGCGTCCGCGATAGCCTTGACGTCGTCAGGAATGACGTACTCGCGGCCGCGGATCGCGGCCAGCGCTTTCGACGCGTCGAGGAGCGCGAGCGTCCCCCGCGGGGACACGCCGTGGACGACCGCCGAGGTCGTTCGCGTCGCGGCGACGAGGTCGAGGATGTATTCGGCGACCGGGTCGGCGACGTGGACCTCGGCGACGGCTTCCCGTGCGGCGTCGAGGTCCGTCCGGTCGACGACCTGCGTCACCGCGTCCGGGCCGAGGTCGGGGTCGGAGTCGAACCGGTCGAGCAGTTCGCGTTCGTCTTCCCGGTCCGGGAGATCGACCGTGAGCTTGAGCTGAAATCGGTCCCGCTGCGCCTCCGGGAGCTCGAACGTCCCCTCCATCTCGATCGGGTTCTGCGTGGCGATCACCATGAACGGCTCCGGCAACGAGAGCGTCTCCCCCTCGATCGTTACGGTCCGCTCCTGCATCGCCTCCAACAGCGCGCTCTGTGTCTTCGGCGTCGCGCGGTTGATCTCGTCGGCGACGACGAGGTTGGTGAACACCGGCCCGCGCTGGAGGTCGAAGCTTCCCGTCTCCTCACGGTAGACGTGCGTACCGGTGATGTCCGCCGGCAGGATGTCCGGCGTCATCTGGATCCGGTGGCTATCGAGTCCGGTAGCGCGTGCGAACGCGGTGGCGATCGTCGTCTTCGCGACTCCCGGAACCCCTTCGAGCAGAACGTGGCCACGGGTGAGTAGACCGACGGTCAGCCGTTCGAGCAGGCGATCGGTTCCGATGAGAACGGTGCCCGTCTCGTCGCTGATCGCATCGTACAGCGCTGCCGGCTCACTCATTGTCGCGCCGTTGTTCCCCCCGCGTCAAAACCCCACCTATGACGCGTCGGATCCGACGCGTATCCCAGTCCGGATGGCGGCGCTCGAGGTACGCGACAAGCGACTCCCTATCGACGGCGTCCGTGTCGGACGAGCGGGCCGAGCGGCGGCGGCCGGAGTGTCGAACCGCTCGCGTGACTGCCGCGGGGACACGCACCCCCACCCCGATCCCCACGACGACAGCCAGTGCTATCGCCGCCTGCACCCAGTGATTTGCACGGAGCGCGACGAGCGCGACGGATGCTGGCGGTTGGTTCGACCGGTGTGAGACGTCTATAAGCGCTCGATCGTGGTCACTCAGGAGGTTGCTCAAGAGGCGGCGGTTCCCGTCGCGATCGAGCATCGCGTTGATGAACGCGCTCGGGTCGCTCACGACGTACACCGTCCCATCGCCGATCCGCTCGCGGACGACCACCGGCCGTCCACCCAGCCGCTCTTCCTCGCTCAGCGTCTGATCGCGGTCGGTGTCGAGATACGAGAACGGAGACGAGCGAACCAGGACTGCCGTGTCGGCCGCCGATCGGTTCGCCGTGACGGCGGTGCCGTGGTTGAGAGTGATCCCTTCGACCCCCGTCGTCGCGGGAGCCATCGTGACGTTCGGCGCGATCGGGAGACCGGGTGCGCGGTAGAATCGCCGTTCGTCCCGTAAGGGGCGACCGTCGAACCTGGCGTCGGCGCCGACCGCGGCCAGCACGGAGTCTCCGGCCGGCCCGAAGTCCTCGGCGACCACCAGTGTCCCGCCCGACCGAACGAACCGGGCCAGACGCTCCCCCTCAGCGTCGTCGTAGGTGCGATCCGGGGCGAGGACGAGCGCGACTGTCCCGTTCGGTTCCACGTCGGTGTAGGTGGCAGTTTCCAACGCGACCGTCGAGGGCGTCCCGACGGTCGCCGAGACGTCTTGGACGCCGGAGACACCGTCCCAGCCGGGGTTGTAGACGCCGAAGTCCGCACCCGACGTGGTCGCGCCGACGGCTGTCGTCGCGAGGACGGCGACGAGGAGTGCCGCGAGCAGGAACTGCGGCTTCGTCCATCCGCGCGGGTCGAAGAGCTCCGTTCGCGCCATCAGAGCACCCCCGGGGGGAGGATAGCCAGGATCCGACGGACGACGAGGTAGGCGAACACCGCGAGTCCGACGGCGATCACCCATCGGAGGCGTCGTCGCCACGCGGGGGCGACCGCGACAGGTGCTGTCACCTCTGCGACGACGAGCACACCAACGAGGGAGGAGACGACGAACAGATCCGGACGGAGTTCCGACAGTAGCGAGAGGACGAGCGCGGTCGCGAGCAACCACGCGACAGTCGCGAAGACGAACCGCTCGCGCCGCCGACCAGTCATGCTCCGGTCTTATCCGTGCCGATAGTAAGTGTGTTGTCTCGCCCGGTCGGAAACCGCCACGGCTTTCCTTCGACTGTCGCCTCGCACGGTCGGATGCGACCGCCGGGACCGTGCGAAGAACGTCCCACTCGCGCTCCCGGCGTGCGGCGACTCGTGGAGGCGGCGGCGGTCGCGCTCGTCGGCCTGTTCGTCCTCCTCGTCGGACTCCAACCGCTGAACTGGCTCGTGAGCCTGTCGGGGCGGGACGCCCGCCTCATGCTCGACGGAACGTACGATGTCGCGGGCGCGGTTCGGCGGACGATCGGCGGTCGCACGTGACTCCGGACGACTACTCGCGGCCGCCCCACACCCGTTTCTCCGTGAGGAGTTCGACCGTCATCGGCTCCGAGACGACGACCTGACACGACAGCCGGGGGTACCCGAACCGCTCGGCGAGGGAGTCGTGCCAGTGGGACGGCGACGGTCCAGACAGCACGCGGACGCCGCAGGTTGCACAGAGGCCGCGCCCTCCGCAGTTGATCCGTTGGGTCGCCGTCGCGTACGGCGAGAGGTCGAGGTCCGCGCCCGCGTCTCTGTCGGCGGCGAGCAGCGCGTCCCGGAGCCTCGCGCCGCGCTCGACGTGCAGCGTCACCTCGCCGTCGCCGTGACGGACCCGGACCGGAACACGGTCGGATGAATCGGTCGTCTCGTCGTCGTCCGAACTCACGACCGCCCTTCGGCCGTCACGAACAAAAACCGTCGCCGCGTCGCCTCCGGCCACTCCGGGGCGCCGGTGTCGCGCTCGGTTCGAACAGCTATTTGTTCCGTACTCGATACCCTCCGAACGTGACCGAACGGGAACCTGCGGAGGACGGCGGACGAACCGGCCCCGACGCCGTCGTCCTCGTCTCCGGCGGCATGGACTCCGCGACGACCGCCTACGAGGCCCGGGAGCGCGGCTACGACCTCCACTTCCTCCACACCTCGTACGGACAGAACACCGAGACGAGAGAACGCGAGTGCGCCGAGGCGCTGCGCGAGGAGTTGGACGTGCCGGCCGACCGCTTCCTCCACGTCGAAACGGACCATCTCGCGCGCATCGGCGCCTCCTCGCTCACCGGCGCGGCGATGGCCGTCGACGACGCCGACCTCGACGCCGACGAGGACGAGATCCCCTCCTCGTACGTCCCGTTCCGCAACGCCAACCTCCTCTCGATGGCCGTCTCGTACGCCGAGGCGAACGACTGCGAGGCGGTCTTCGTCGGCGCCCACTCGGAGGACTACTCCGGCTACCCCGACTGCCGTCCCGAGTTCTTCGAAGCGTTCGAGCGAATGGTGGCTGTCGGAACGAAACCGGAGACCGACATCGAGATCGTCGTCCCGTTCGTCGGGGACTCGAAGACGGCCATCGCCGAACGCGGCGCAGAACTCGGCGTCCCCTTCGATCTGACGTGGAGCTGCTACCGCGAGGAAGCGCCCGCCTGCGGCACCTGCGAGGCCTGCGCGTTCCGCCTGCAAGCGTTCCAGCGACTCGGGATCGAGGACCCGATAGCGTACGAGACTCGTCCCGACTACACCGGCGAGGCGGACACCCCCACCGAATCGTAACGCGACCGACGGCTGAACGACGGGAGCGGCCGCCCTCGACGAACCTTCTTCAGTGATTCCGGGGCCATCACCTCCATGACCTGACCTCCGCCTGCGGGCGTGCAGCGATTGCGCGACGTGCCGCCCGCAGGAATCGCCGTCGAAGCTCCGGCCGTCGACGGACGAACCTCCGCGTCGCCTGTTCGCCAGATCGTCTGTTCGTCGACTCGACTGCAAGCGATCGCGTTGGTCCGACTGTCCGGGTTCGAACCGCAAGCGCTACCCACACACCCGCGTAGCACCCGGTGTGTCGACGCTCGCCGCCATCGACGCCCTAGAGGAGCGCGTTCCCCCGATCGTGGGCCTCGCCGTCGCCGTCGTCGCCGTCTCGACGAGTGCCATCCTCGTCGAGTGGAGCGGCGCGCCGAGCCTCGTGAAGGCGCTGTACCGCGTCGTGTTCACGATCGCGCTGCTGGTTCCGATCGCGCTCGCTCGCCCGCGCGACCGGGCCGCGTTCGCGAGGATCGGGAGCCGAGATCTCCTGCTTGCGGCCCTCTCGGGCGTCGCGCTCGCGGTCCACTTCGCGTCGTGGTTCGAGAGCCTCCGCTGGACGAGCGTCGCGGCGAGCGTGACGCTCGTGCAGGCTCAGCCGCTGTTCGTCGTCGCCGGCGCGTGGGCGCTCCTCGACGAACGGGTCGGCCCGAGGACGATCGCCGGTATCGCCGTCGCGCTCGCCGGGATGGCCGCGATGAGCGTCGGCGACGCGCTGCTGGGGGCCGCGCCGGCGGTCGCGGGACCGGACCCGCTATACGGGAACTCGCTCGCGGTGCTGGGCGCGGCCACCGCCGCCGCGTACGTGCTACTCGGTCGGTCGCTTCGCCAGCGGCTGCCCCTGCTCCCGTACGTCGTCGTCGTGTACGCGACGTGCGCGCTCGCGCTGCTGGCTGCGACGCTCGCTCGAGGTCACCCGCTGCTGGGGTACGGCACCGACGAGTGGATACTCTTCCTCGCGATGGCTGCCGGACCGGGCGTGTTCGGCCACACGGTTATCAACTGGGCGCTCGCACACGTCGAGTCCAGCGTCGTCTCGGTGTCGTTGCTCGGCGAGCCCGTCGGCAGCACGATCCTCGCGATGGTGCTGCTCGCCGAGTTCCCCTCGCTCGTGACGCTCGTCGGCGGGAGCGTCGTGCTCGCCGGCGTGATCACGACGGCTCGCGCTCGGGGAGCGTAACGGCGGTCCGGTTCGTGGTTCCGTTGGTCCGGCCGGAGCGACCGCTACTCCAACACCTCGCGCGTCTTCCGGTGCCGATACCGAAACATCGGTTCGAAGCCGAGCCAGCCGAGCGGCGACGCCGTCCGTCCGAGCGAACCGCCCGGGAGTTCGTACCGCACCTCGTCGTCGACGACCGTCGAGTCGCCGTGTTCGTAGAATCGGTGGGTGTGGCGCCACATCGGGAACGGGCCACCTTCCATGGTGTCGACGAACCGTGCGCGTCCGGCGTCGATCTCCTCATCTCGCTCGTCGATGCGGGAGATCCACGACTGGCGGGGGCCGACGCCGAACGGCCGCGCGCTCATCCCGATCTCGGTTCCCGCCACGAGCGTTTCGGGGTCCGTCTCGCCGTCGGGGCCGACGACACGCTCGACGCGGAGATTCATGAACCCGGGAGTCAGTGCCTCGAGCCCGGCGATATCGGAGTGAAACGCCCACACCTCGTCGAACGGCGCGGCCACACGGACACGTCGTCGGTACGTTGACATAGTCGACCAACGGGCCGAAGGGTGAAACACGCATCGGCGCCGGCGGGTTATCGGTGGTTTTTACGCCCGTTCCACCCGAGTCGTCGCGTATGAGCGAGGACACCAACGAGGAGGAGTTCCGCGTCGAGTCCGACAGCCTCGGCGAGATGCAGGTTCCCGCGGACGCCTACTGGGGCGCACAGACCCAACGTGCGGTCGAGAACTTCCCCATCAGCGGCGTGACGTTCGGGCGGCGGTTCGTTCGCGCGCTGGGCGTCGTGAAGAAGGCGGCCGCGCAGGCCAACCGCGATCTCGGCCACCTTGACGAGGACACCGCCGCGGCGATCGTCGAGGCGGCCGACGAGGTCATCGCGGGCGAGCACGACGAGCAGTTCCCCGTCGACGTGTTCCAGACGGGGTCTGGCACGTCCTCGAACATGAACGCCAACGAGGTCATCGCCAACCGCGCGGCCGAGATATCGGGCGCCGAGGTCGGCGACCGCGTCATCCACCCGAACGACCACGTCAACTTCGGCCAGTCGAGCAACGACGTGATCCCGACGGCGATGCACGTCGCCGCGCTGGAGGCCGTCGAGAAGGACCTCCTCCCCGCACTCGAGGAGCTTCACGCCGCCTTAGAGGAGAAGGAGGCGGCGTTCGACGGCGTCGTCAAGACCGGCCGGACGCACCTTCAGGACGCGACGCCCGTTCGACTCGGCCAGGAGTTCGGCGGCTACCGCGCACAGGTCCGGAAGGGGATCAAGCGCGTCGGCGACACCCGCTACCACCTCCGCGAACTGGCGCTCGGCGGCACTGCCGTCGGCACCGGCCTCAACACGGACCCGGAGTTCCCCGAGCTCGCCGCGGAGTACATCTCCGAGGCGACGAACACGCAGTTCCGCGAGGCCGATAACCACTTCGAGGCGCAGGCGGCCCACGACGCGATGTCGGAGGCACACGGCGCCCTCCGAACCGTCGCCGGGAGCCTCAACAAGATCGCGAACGACCTCCGGCTGCTCGCTTCCGGCCCCCGCAACGGCCTCGGCGAGATCGAACAGCCCGAGAACCAGCCCGGCTCGTCGATCATGCCGGGCAAGATCAATCCCGTCGTCGCCGAGGCGGTGAATCAGGTTCACAAGCAGGTCGTCGGCAACGACGCCGCCGTCTCCGCGGGCGCCGCGGAGGGTCAGATCGACCTGAACCTCTACAAGCCGGTGCTGGCGCACAACTTCCTCCAGTCGACGGCGATGCTCGCGAACGCCAGCGAGGTGTTCGGCGAGCGCTTCGTCGCGAAGCTGGAGGCCAACGAGGAGTTCGCGGCCGAGCGCGTCGAGCAGTCGATGGCGCTGGCGACGGCGCTCAACCCCGCGATCGGCTACGACAAGGCCAGCGAGGTCGCCAAGACCGCGCTCAAGGAGGACAAAACCGTCCGTGAGGTCGTCTTGGAGAAGGGGTACCTCACCGAGGCGGAGGCGGACGAGGTGCTCGACCCCGAGGCGATGACCCACCGCGGTATCCTCGGCGAGGAGTAACCGGACCGCGACCGAGCGCTGCTCAGTCGGAGTCAGTCGGAGTTCGCCGCACCTTCTTCCATCCGCTCGTACCGCTCAGTGAACGTCGACTCGCAGGTCGGGCAACAGAAGTGGTACAGCGTCCCGCCGACGCGGCCCGCGACGCCCTCGCTGGTGACGCTGTTTCCGCACTCGGCACACTCCAGCGCGAACTCCGTCGCGGTGACGCTGGGGCTCCAGTCGACAGCCGAGACGAGGTCGACCGTGTAGTCGTCGATCGCGTCGGCGCCGACGACCGCGGCGACCCACTCGTCGACGGCCTCGTCGGCGATCCGGGCGTACGCCACCACGTCGCTGCCGGCGGTCGTGAACACGTGTTCGACGGCCTCGCTCGCGCGAAGCGACTCGCGGACCGTGCCGGCATCCCCCGGCGGAAGTTCGAACCGGAGCAGCACCGGGGTGCCCGATCCCAGTGTGGAGCGGTCCACGTCGATCGTGAACCGCCTGATGATGCCAGCCTCACGCAGCCGCGAGACGCGGTCCGACACCGCCGGTCCCGAGAGGTCGATCGCCTCGCCGATGTCGCTGTAGGACCGGCGGCCGTCGGCCGCGAGCATGCGGAGGATCTCCATGTCGGTCTCGTCGAGGTCGCGCATCGGTCGGATCGACGCGGGGCGCTGTGAAAAACGACACCCCCGACCGAACCCGGTGTCGTGATCCGACCGTCCGCGACGGGCCGACCGCGACGAGTCGCCGGCGATCGTGGCGCCGACTGTCGATTCGACAGACGGCCGTATCCGGTCGGCTACCGCCGGAACAGACCGGTACGTTCAATTCCTCCCGCTCGAAGGTATCAGGTATGCCTCAGCTCACAGCGAGAGCGACCGGTCGGGATCTCCTGCGGTGTCGACGATGCGGGACGGAGTTCCCGGAGGGACGCGCGACCGAGGACGGCTGGCACTACGCGTGTCCGGAGGAAGGCTGTGACGCGAGGGGGCTCGGGGAAGGCCTCAAGCGCGTCGAGTAACGGAACCGGCGCGACGACGCCGCGACCGCCGTCGCCGACGGGTGTAGAGGCAGCCGATAGCCGCACCGACTCACACCCTTTTTTCTCCCCGGGCGCCGCAGGTCCGCGCAATGACCGATCGCTCGTTCGACCCCGAGGAACTCGGCCTCGTCGCGGGGCTGGAGATCCACCAGCAGCTCGACACGGCGACGAAGCTCTTCTGTGACTCGCCGACGGCACTCCGCGAGCCCGAGGACGCAACGCGCACGATCACGCGCTATCTCCATCCCACGAAGTCGGAGCTGGGTGAGATCGACGACGCGGCCTTGGAGGAGTCGCAGGTGGATCGGACGTTCGAGTACCTCGCGTACGACAGCACCTGTCTCGTCGAGGAGGACGACGAGCCGCCCCACGAGTTGGACGAGGAGGCGCTCGAGGTGGCGATGCAGATCGCGGACCTCCTCGACATGGACGTGGTCGATCAGGCGCACGTGATGCGCAAGATCGTCATCGACGGGTCGAACACCTCCGGCTTCCAGCGCTCCACCCTGCTCGCGCAGGAGGGCGAGATCCGCACGGACGACGGTCCCGTCGGAATCGAGGACCTCATGCTGGAGGAGGAGTCGGCGAAGCGCGTCGAGGAGACCGACGAGGGCGTGCGCTACTCGCTGGACCGGCTGGGAATCCCGCTGGTCGAGATCGGTACGAAGCCGGACATCTCGACCCCCGAACAGGCCAGGGAGGCCGCCCAACGCATCGGCATGCTGCTCCGCTCGACGGGGACGGTGAAGCGCGGGCTCGGCACCATCCGTCAGGACGTGAACGTCTCGATCGCGGAGGGCGCCCGCGTCGAGATCAAGGGCGTGCAGGCGCTCGACCAGATCGACGAGATCGTCGAGACCGAGGTGCGTCGACAGAAGGAGCTGGTCGACATCGCCGCCGAACTCGACGAGCGCGACGCCGCCGTCGGCGGCCCCGTCGACGTGACCGGGACCTTCGCGGACACCGACTCGGGCGTCATCGCGGGCGCGCTCGACGCCGGCGGCGTCGTCCGCGCGGTCCGGCTCGCGGGCTTCGACGGCCTCGTGGGTCACGAGATCGCGCCAGACCGTCGCCTCGGCACCGAACTGTCCGACCACGCGAAACGCCACGGCGCCGGCGGTATCTTCCACACCGACGAGCTCCCCGCCTACGGCGTCACCGAGGCGGAAGTCGAGGCGCTTCGCGAGGCGGTCGACGCGGGCGAGGACGACGCGGTCGCGCTCGTCGCCGACGACCCCGAGACGGCGGAGCTGGCGATCGACGCGGCCGCAGCGCGCGCGGAGACGGCCATCGAGGGCGTCCCCGAGGAGACGCGCGGCGCCAACGACGACGGGACGACGCGCTACATGCGGCCGCTGCCCGGCGCCGCGCGGCTGTACCCCGAGACGGACGTGCCGCCGGTCGAACCGGACCCCAGCGAGGTCGAGACGCCCGAACTGCTCACCGAGAAGGTCGAGCGCTATCAGGAGGAACACGGCCTGGGCGCCGGGCTCGCCGAGCAGGTGGCGTACGGCCGCCGGATGCCGCTGTTCGAGGAGGTCGTCGCCGAGGGCGTCGATCCCACCTTCGCGGCGACGACGCTGGAGTCGACGCTCACCGAACTCCGTCGCCACGACGTGGCCATCGACGAACTGACCGACGACCACCTGCGCGGAGTGTTCACGCTCGTCGAGGACGGCGACCTCGCGAAGGAAGGCGTCGGCGACGTGCTGACCGTGATCGCGGAGCAGCCCGCCCTCACCGCCGAGGAGGCCGTCGAGGAAGCCGGGCTGTCGGGCGTCGACGAGTCGGCGGTACGCGAGGCGGTCGCCGAGGTCGTCGAGCGCAACGCCGAGCAGGTCGAGGCCGAGGGCATGGGCGCCTTCTCGGGCCTGATGGGCGAGGCCATGGGGGCGCTGCGCGGAAAGGCCGACGGCGAGGTCGTCAGCGACGTGTTGCGCGAGGAGATCCGGAAGCGGGCATAGCGTGGACGGACGGGTTCGCGGTCTTCGATTCCGCCCTGCGCACGAACGACCAGCGGTTGCGCGCGCCGCGCCTGCTCCGTCGGTCACGTGAGCGGAGCGAGCGTGACATCGCGGGACCACCGGTCCCGAGTGTGGCGAATGCGTGCGAGGGGCGAACGAGTGAGCGTCGGCGAGCGAGTCGGTTGGGGAGGCTCACGTGAACGGAGTGAGTCCGTCGGAGCTTGCTCCGACGTAAGTGGGGTAGCGGTGCGGTCGCGGCGGGTGGGAACGAAAGGCGCCGGGAGCCTTCGCAGTCACCGTCACGGAACGCGGCAGACGGGTCCACACCGGCAGCGTCCACGACCCGTATCGATCACCCACATCGTTAACCCCAACAACTCCCCACTCACGATCAGTGCCGCATCAGGAGGAGCTCTCGAACCCCTACGGAATGGACACCGACTGTCAGCACTGTCCCGCGCTCGCCGACTGTCGCGAGCGCGTCGTCCACGGCTACGGCGACGCCGGGGCGGAGGTACTGTTCCTCGGGGAGGCGCCTACCGCGGGCGCCGAGCGCACTGGGGTCCCGTTCACCGGCGACGAGGCGGGGCGACGGATCCAGCGCGTGCTCGGCGAGTTGGGCCTCTCGCGCTCGCCGCCCGACGCCGACGAGCCCGACCTCCAGAACGTCTACACCACCTACCTCACGCGGTGTCGCCACCCCGATCGGGGCCCGACGGACGAGGAGGTGCTGAACTGCGACGCCTTCCTCACCGCCGAGGTCCGGATGATCAACCCCGAGCTGATCGTCCCGATCGGCCAGCGCGTGCTGGAGGCGCTCGCCATCGAGTACACCACCCGCGCGCCCGACTCCTTCGACGCCGACGCCGAGCACGCGACCACCGTCCGCGGCCGGGGGTTCGAGTTGCTCCCGATGAGGGGCCTCGCGGACCTCACCGACGCCGACGCGGATCGGTTCATCGAGCACGTCACCGAGAACGTCTTCTCGCGCGACTACCGGCAGACGAAGGGACGGCGGAGCCGCTGATCGGACGATTACCAGTACGGCGTCTCGCCGCCGACGAGCGCCTCGCGGCGCCCCCACACGACGGCGGCGGCGACCCCGACGACGAGGAACGCGAGCGTCGCGAGGAGACCGACGACCGGAACACCGTCGGCGCCGACGCCGGCGACGACGAGGAGGCCGACGGCCGCAACCGCGACCAGCGCTGACCCGAGCGACCCGAGACGGACGAGCGTCGCTGTGACTCCCATGGTCGCTTCTGCGGCGGGCCGTTTGATAAACCCCTTTGGCGTGGCCGCCCACGGTCCGGTATGACCGTCGTCGCCGTCCTCGCGAACCCGCCACGCCCCGGACTCGCCCTGCCCGACCTCGTCGAGACGACGCCGCTGTCGGCGGCGGACGCGGCCGACCTGTACGCCGCGGTCCTCAAGGACACGTTCCGCGCCGTCGAGCGCTCCGGCGGCGACCTGCTCGTCAACTACCGCCCCGACGACCTGCTCTCCGAGGGGCACGTCACCGACACCGCCAGCGAGGCCCAACTTCGCGCGCTCGCGGGCGACGCGCTCGACGACGTGACCGACGCGCGATTCGAGCCGCAGGTCGGCTCGACGTTCTCGGCGCGCGCGGGCAACACCGCGACGCACCTCCTGCGCGAGGAGGGCGTCGACTCCGTCGCCGTCACGCGCGGGACCGCGCCGCTTCTCACCCGCACCGTGATCGACTCGGCGGCGATGAAGCTCCGCGGCAACCAGACCGTCCTCGGGCCGTCGACCCGCGGCCGGACGTACTACGCCGGCTTCACCGCGCCCGTCGACTACGAGGCCGCCTTCGAGGCGGCTGAACTGGAGACGCTCGTCGACCGCGCGAACGACGCCGGCCACCGCGTCGAGTTCCTCCCGATGCAGGTCGGCGTCGAGACGGCCGCGGACCTGCGCGATCTCCTCCCGGTGTTGTGGGGGCGGATCGAAACCGAGCGCGTCGTCCCCGAGCACACCGCGACGTTCGTCCACGAGCACGGCCTGCGCGTGCGCGACGGCGCGGTCGTGCTCGACGGGTGAGCGTGGCCGGAGCCGACGCCGGTTCGGGATCGCCGGTCCGAGATCGCCGCTCCGCCGTGGACCGTTAGCTCTTAGACGGCGACGGCGGAAGGTGCATTCGCGGTGGGGTGGCAGAGTGGCCTATTGCGTCTGCCTTGAAAGCAGATGGCGCAAGCCTCCTGGGTTCGAATCCCAGCCCCACCGAACTTCTCGAAGGATCGGCGACGCGTGAGCGGCCCGCCCGCGCTCAGAGGAACTGCCCGGCCACGTACCGCCACACGCCCAGCGACACCGAGCCGACGACGAGCATCACGATCGCGAAGGTGATCGCGACGCCGCCCTCGACGACCGGCGTCGCGCGGATGATCAGCCCGACGGCCGCGGCGGGGATCCACGACCGGATCGCGAGCGGCACCGACGCCTTCGCCGACTCGGCGGCGCCCGCGGAGTACGCCCCGATCAGCGGCGCGGCGACGATCCAGCCGACGAGGAACGGTGCGGCCACAGTAAGGAGTGCGAGCACGTCGCCCGCGCCCGTCGGAGGGAACGGGACGGTTCCGTGTTGGAGCGTGCCGACGTAGATGAACGCGACGATGACGAGCAGGTCGCCGACCGCGAGCGGGAGCGCGGCCCTGTCGACCCGGTTCGCGAGGAACGAGTCCGTGCCCGAATCCGTTGCCATACGCGCACCTTCGTCCGATCCGGCTTAACGCCCGCGTTCTTCCGTCGACGCCGTCGCGGACGCGTCGCCGTTCGCCGGGGCCCTCTCCGGTCGGGTCGGCTTCACCCCGGCGACGGTGTAGCCGAAGCCGGGATCGACGACGTGCCCGCGCAGCCCCGCGTCGTCGAGCAGGCCGACGAGCCGTTCCGCGCCGAGGAACTGCGAGTCCATCCCCGCGACCGACTCCAGCGCCGCCAACGCCCGCCCGCGGCGGGTGGTGGGGTCGAACTCGCGGATCACGAGCACGCCCCCCGGAGCCAGCGCGCGGGCGACCTCCCCGATCGCGGCCTCCGGGTCCGGGAAGTGGTGCAGCGCGTCCGTGACGACGACGGCGTCGACGCTGCCGTCGCGAAGCGGGAGCGTCGCGGCGTCGGCCCGAACGCCCGTGAGTCCGTCATCGCGGGCCCGGCGGAGCATCCCGGCGGAGTAGTCGAACACGACGGGAGCGAGGCCGATCGCTTGGAGTGTCCGGCTGGCGCGTCCCGTCCCGCCGCCCAGATCGACGACGTGCTCGACCGGACGGTGTGCAAAGGCCAGCCCCGCGCGCAGGTCCTCGGCGCGCGCCGGCGGCATGAACGCGTCGTACAGGGGGGCGATGCGGTCGAAGAACCCCACGTCGCCGTGACCGAACATGTCGATCCGGACGCGCCCTCGGGACAAAGCCGTGGCGCCGAACTGAAGCCCCGCCGGCGCCAACGGCGGCCGTGGAGCTTCGACTGCTCGGCTGGCCCGACGACGGCGTCGTCATCAGGCTCGACCACCGCGAATACGCCTACGCGGGGAAGTTCGTCATGTCGAGCACGGGCAAGGCGGTCGCCGTCGACGGCGGTGACACCGACGACAGCAGCGGCGAGTCGGCCGAGTTCCGGGTTCCCGACGATCCGAAACGCGGGTACGTCGCGCCCGCGGGCGCGGTGGCGTTCAACGAGGACCGCACCGACCCCGGCGCGCTGTGGCTCCGCTACGTGACCGTTCGCCGCGACCGGCGCGGCGAGGGGATCGGCCCGCGGCTGTGCGCGTTCGTCGTCGCCCGCGCCGCCGGACGGGGCTACGAGCGCGTCCGTATCGCCGTCAACAACGCCTACAGTTACGAGGCGCTGCACAAGGTCGGGTTCGCGTGGACCGGTCGCGAGACCGGGATCGCGGAGCTGGTGCTGGAGCGGCCGGCCGACGAACCGGCCGCCGTCGATCCGGACACCTACCGCGACGGGCTGGCGACGATCGCCGCTCGCGAGGACGTGGGCGACGACGAGCGGGCGTTCGCCCGGCGAAAGCGCGGGCGGGGGCCGCCCGCCGTCGACGGGGGAGCGCGCGACTGAGCCGATCCGACCGTCGAGGTCCCACTCGCTCGGTTACGGTGTCCAGATCACCGTCGTGACGACGTCGTCGCCCTCGACCGTCTCGTACTCGTATCCCCGGTCGCTCAACTTCGGATACAGGTGTTGGGGCGCCCGGTCGTTCCGCTGGACGAGGACCGTCTCGGCGTCGATCTCGGCCAGGCGCTCGAGGGTGTTCTGCAACGGTTGTGGCGGCGGGAGGTCCCGAGCGTCCAACGTCTCCCGTGGTCGGTCAGTCGGTGCGCCCGTCCCTTCGATCAGCGATGTCTCGGTGGTCGCGTCAGTCACGTTCGATCCTCGGTGCCACAGGAACCAGCCAGTTACTCCGAACATGTTACCGACGTCGGCGGCCGGGGCCGTCCGACGAAGATGTTCGGGAACATCGGCAGGGGCCTCGGGAACGGACAGTCTCCCATGGGCGCAGTTCCCGGTGAAGTCGACACGGATCACCAGCCGCCGATGACGATCCCGCTGCGACACTTCGTCGTCGGGCTCGGCCTGTTGCTCGTCGGGCTCCTCGTCGCGGTCGGCGTCGCGCTCGACGCGACCGGCGGGTACGCCGTGCTCTCTCACGTGCACCTGCTTTTGGCCGGCTGGGTCTGTCTCACGATCATGGGGGCGATGACGCAGTTCGTTCCCGTTTGGTCCGGCACGGGGCTCCACTCGCGGCGGCTGGCGTCCGTGCAACTGTGGCTGGTCACGGTCGGGCTGGCCGGGTTCGCGGGAAGTCTCCTCGGCGGCTACATGGCGTGGATCCCGGCGTTCGGCGGCACGATGCTGCTGGGGTTCTGGACGTTCGTGTACAACATCGCGCGGACGCTCGCGTCGGTCTCCTCGTACGACGTGACCGAGCGCCACTTCGGCATCGCGCTCGGCTTCTTCCTCCTCGTGAGCTCCCTGGGCGTCATCCTCGCCGTGGGGTTCGTCCGTCCCGTCTTCGCCGGCTCGTCGATCGGCCGGGCGAACGTGCTCGGTGCCCACGCCACGCTCGCCGTCTTCGGGGCCGTCCTCACGACGGTGCTGGGGGCGCTCTACCAGCTCGCGACGATGTTCACGCAGACGGAGCTCCACGGGGTCGACCGCCACCTCCGTCGCGTGGAGGAGGTCGCCTACCCGTCCGGCGTCCTGATCCTTGCCGTCGGCCGGTTGCTCGACGCGGCGACGGTCGCGCGAGTCGGCGGACTGCTCGTCGTCGGTTCGCTCCTGGGCTTCGCCGTGATGCTCGGACGACGGCTCTCCGAGACGCGAGTCGAGTGGACGCCGATGCTTTCGCGGTACGCGGTCGTCGTCCCCGCGCTCGCGTTGTGGGGGCTGCTCACACTTCCGGCCTGGCTGGGGGATCCGCTCGCGGCGTCCGCGCTGTTCGGCGCGCCCGGTACCGTTCACCTCCTCGTGTTGGGCGTGATCGGCTTCGTCGTCCTCGGGACGCTGTATCACGTGGTTCCGTTCATCGTCTGGGTCCACCGCTACAGCGACCTGCTCGGATACGAGGCCGTCCCGATGATCGACGACCTCTACGACGACCGGATCGCGGCCGTCGACTTCCTCCTCCTGGCCGGCGGAACGACGGCGCTCGTCGCCGCGGACCTGCTCGCGCTTCCGCCGGTCGCGAGCGCCGTCGGCGGCGGACTCGTCTTCGTCGGTGCGCTCTGCTTCGTCGCCAACGTCCTACAGGTGATCAGAACCCACAGCCCTCACTCGCTTCCGGGAATCCTCTTCGAGACGCTTCGGACGAACTCGGACCCGGCACGCGAGGACGCCGGCGACCCGGTCAAACCGAGGTAGCGGGACGACCCGCTGTCGATCCTCTCGGCCGAAGGGGATCGGGTCGCCGCTCAGAAGGGCGCGCTCGGACCGTCGCCGCTCGTCGGGTCCGTCTCCGTCGTGTGCCCCATGGCGGGAGAACCGCCGTCCTCGTCGGGGACGTGACTGATCTCGCCCGTCGAGCGGTACTCCTCCTCCAACTCCTCGAGTCGATCGTTGACCGACTCGCTGTTCTGGTGCATCGGCGCGGCCCGAACCCGGACCAGATCGTAGTCGTGTCGCTCCGAGAGCCCGTTCCACGCGCGGAAGGACCCGATCGTCAGGGTGTGCGTCTGCGGGCAGAACTGGGTCGTCGGCGTGAACTCCGCCCGGAGGATCGAGGGCTCGTCCGCCTCCTCGGCGTATCGGTATCCGGCGGTCATGTGACGAGTATCGAGGTTCAACCGTGCGAGGTTGTAGTTGAACGTCATGTCGTACACCGTCCGCTCCTCGAACAGGTCGCGGGTCAGTTCGTGAAACCGAACGTGCTCCTCGTCGGTGAGGACTCGGTGGCCGTCGAGGAACTCGCCCGGGCCCGGAAGATGCTCCGGGACGAACTCGCCGTACTCGTCGAAGACGTCGTCGTCGGAGTCGCCGAACGGTGACGGGAATCCTGCCATGGGAACCGGTACGTCCTCCGCCGGCCTGTGAGTGCCCCCGAACATGATCGCGGGGGGACCCGTGCCTATTCGACGGACACTCGGGTCACGTGGCCGCCGCAGCCGCACTGCTCGATGTATTCCCACTCGAGGTCGCCGTCGACCCGGTCCTCGAGCGCCTCGTAGAGGTACTCGGAGGGGTGGCCGTGGTCGCCGTGCGTGACGAGGTTGACGTGGTTCCCCGGCTCGGTGTGTTCGATCGCGTCGACCGCCTGGGAGACGAGGAGGGCCCGGTCGGACGCGTGCTTCGGGTGTTCGAGGTTCGCCGACCATGAGGTGTCGTGCATCCGGTCGGTGACGGGGTCGGCGTCCGCGTGGTCGTGATCGTGAGAGGTGCTCATCGCTACGTGAACGGTCGCTCTCCTCACCCAAAACCGCGGCGGCGAACATGTTCCCGGTCATCGATACTGTGTTCGCTGACAAACCGGGAGGTATGCGATCGGTCACGGTGGCACGAGAGATACCGGCGTCCGCGGACGGGGTTCGGGAGGCGATCCTCGACATCGAGCCGTTCACCCGCGCCGCGGGGTTCGACGACGTCCGCGTCGACGGCCGGACGATCGAGATCGCGAACGACGTCGGGATCGCGGAGATCGCGCTGGAGCTGGAGATCGTGGACGACCCCGACGCCGTCCTCGCCTACGAACAGCGCGAGGGGGTCTTCGAGGAGATGCGGACGGCGTACACGCTGCACCCGACCGACACCGGAACCGAGGCCCGCGCGACGACGGAGTTCGCGCTCGACGTGCCGCTCGTCGGCGAGGTGCTCGACGCCACCGTCATCTCGCGGCAACGGCGAGCCGAGCTGGACGCGCAGTTCGACTACCTCGAAACGGTCGCCGGAACCGAGTAGGCGGATCGGGGAGACAACCCGTGGAGGTCGTCCACCGAACGTCGTGTCGGGATCCCCGCTACTCGTCCGATCGAGGCGCGAGCACGATCAGCGCGGTGCTGTCCTCGAGCGCGCGCGGCGAGATCTCCCGCTCCCCCTCGAATCGCGCGATGTCGTCGGCCGTCAGTTCGTGCGTCTCCTCCCCGAGGTGGAGCTCGATCGTGCCCTCGAGGAGGTAGAGGACGATGTCTCGCCCCGGGTGGGTGTGTGACGGGACCTCCTCGCCGTCCGCGAGCGTGAGTCTGATCGTCTTCGGCTCGTCGCTCGGGAAGACGTTCGCGTGCGGTTCGCCCTCCAGCTCGGTGAGCGTGCGGACAGTCGTCATTCGCCGTCACCCCGAGGGTCGAACTCCCCTCGCTGCAGTCCGGCACGAACCGGCTCGTGTTCGGCGTCGGTCGGGGGCGGCGCGGTAACGAGCAACGCCTCGAGCCTGCTGTCCTCGTCGGCTTTGATTCCCCGGTCGGTGCCCGCCTCGACCACGACAACGTCGCCCGGTTCGACGAGGCGGTCCGTCTCACCGTCCCTGACGACCCCGGTCCCCGAGCGGACGGAGATCGCCACGTCGCTCGACGGGGCGTGGACGGGGATGAATTGGCCCGGCTCGAAGTAGCCGCGGACCACCTTCATCCGTTCGCTGCGGAACGCCTCGACGGCCGAGAACCGGTCGTCGTCGTACTCGCGCCCCTCGTCGAACTCGACCACAGTCACGCCGAACCCTCCGTGTGAGACGCGCTCGCTTCGGCGACAGACTCGACTGCGGACGGATCGTTTCGGTCGACGTCCCGACACGCCCTCGATTTAGGCACACCTAAATACATCCGTTCGACGCTACTGCGCCTATCACAATGAGCGCTCGTCCGAACACGTTCGCGGCGGGCGGCGACGGGTGATCCGGCTCGTCAGACGGACGTGGGGACTCGGGAGGTTCAAACATCGGCGGTCCGTGGTGCCGACAATGGGAAACGCGGATCTGCGTGACATCGCGCACATCGAGGACGTCGCATTCGAGGATCTCTCCGGTGTGGTCGCGGTGGACGCGCACAACTGGCTGTACCGATATCTCACGACGACGGTGAAGTTCACCAGCGATCACCGCTACACCACCGAGGAGGGCGTGGAGGTCGCGAACCTCATCGGGATCGTCCAGGGGCTGCCGAAGTTCTTCGACAACGGCCTCACGCCGGTGTTCGTCTTCGACGGGGGCGTCACCGACCTGAAGGACGACGAGGTCGCGAAGCGCCGGGCGGCGCGCGAGGAGGCCGAGGAGCGCAGGAGGGAGGCCGAGGAGCGCGGCGATTCGGTCGAGGCGGCGCGCCTGGAGGCGCGCACGCAGCGGCTCACCGACACCATCCACGAGACCTCCCGCGAGGTGCTACGCCTGCTCGACGTGCCGGTCGTCGAGGCGCCAGCGGAGGGCGAGGCGCAGTGCGCGTACATGAACCGCGTCGGCGACGCCGACTTCTCGGGCAGCGAGGACTACGACACGATGCTGTTCGGCGGGCCGCACACGCTCCGGCAGCTCACCTCGAAGGGGGATCCCGAGCTGATGGATCTGGAACGGACCCTCGCGGACCACGACATCACCTACGAGCAACTCGTCGACGTGGCGATGCTGTGCGGCACGGACTTCAACGACGGCGTCCGGGGGATCGGCCCGAAGACGGCCCTGACGGCCGTGAAGGAGCACGGCGACCTGTTCGCGGTGCTCGACGCGCGCGGCGCCGAGATCCCACACGCCGAGCGCATCCGCGAGTTCTTCCACTCCCCGCCGGTGACCGACGACTACGCGTTAGACACGACGATCACCCCGGACGTCGACGCCGCGCGAGCGTACGTCGTCGACGAGTGGGAGGTCGACGCCGACGAGGTCGAACGCGGCTTCGAGCGCATCGAGGAGGCGCTCACGCAGACGGGGCTCGACGACTGGACCTGACGCGTCGTCGCCGGCGGTCGGGTGACCGAACGGTTCACACGACGGCCGGCGCGTTCGGTCGGATCCGATGGGATTAACATACCGCGCCGGGTAGCAGGTGTTGCGCTCGGTTGGTGTAGTCCGGCCAATCATGTTGGCCTTTCGAGCCGACGACCAGGGTTCAAATCCCTGACCGAGCATGGTTTTCGGAACGAAGTGACGAAACCCACGCGCAGCGTCGGGAGTTGAAGTAGACCGAACGCGCACAGCGGAGCGAGCACGTTCGGACGTGGTTCGAATCCCTGACCGAGCAGTTCTCGCGCTCACCGCGTGCCGAGCGACATCCCTCCCGGGGTGATCGAGTCGTCGACTGTCGCTCCCCGTCGAATCAGGGACGCTCGCCCTCGTAGGCGTCGAGCCAGTCGCCCACCACCGACTCGACCGCCCCGGCGGTGCTCCCCAGATTGAGGATCTGATAGCCGTCGTCGACCTTCTCGTTCACGTCGTCCATGCCGAAGCCGAGTCCGCCGACCGGAACGTCCGCCTCCAGCGCCGCGGTGCGGACGCGGTCGACGGCCTCCAAGACCTCCGGGTGGTCGAGCTCGCCGGGGTGTCCGAGCCGCACCGAGAGGTCGAGGGGCCCGATGAACACGAACCCCAGATCGGGGACGTCGAGGATCGACTCGATGTTCTCGACCGCCTCGACCGTCTCGACGGTGGTGCCGACGAGCGTCTCGCGGTCCTCCGCCTCGACGTACTCCTCCTTGAGCCCCCAGCGGCGCGCCCGCGGCGCGGCGAGGCCGCGGTCCCCCGGCTCGCCGTCGTAGCGGAACCGGGCGGACCTGACGGCCGCCTCCACCTCCGCGGCCGTCTCCACCCGCGGGAGGAACAGCGACCGGACGCCGAGATCCAGCGCCTTCCGCACGAGCGTCGGCTCGCCGTCGGGGAGGCGCACGAGCGGCTCGGTCCCGGTTCGCTCGGCCGCCCGCAGGAGGTGTTCGACGGTCGGGCCGTCCCAGGGGTCGGGCCCGCCGTGCTCCATGTCGAGCCAGACGAAGTCCAGCCCGAGCTCCCCGTACAGTTCGATCAGCGAGGGGTCGTACGTCGAGTCGAGCACGCCCAGCGCGACGCCGCCGTCCTCGAGCCGGGCGCGAACGCCGTTTCGTGGCTCGGAGTTCGCCATACGGTCGGTTCGACGGCGCGTCCGAAAAGCGCCTCGCGGATTCCAGCCCGTCGAGGGACCACGGACCCCCGGCGTCAACGAGCGACGCTCCGCCGCGTGGACTACCGGGGCGTGCGGTAGCTCCCCTCCGGATCGACCATCGGCTCGGGGTAGTCGATCCCGAGCTGGACGTCGTACTCAGCCTGCTCCTGCTCGCTCAGCGTCCACGGCTCGTGGACGTTCGACGGCGGCACGTCCGACAGCGCCGGGATCCAGTGAGTCACGTACTCGCCGTCGCCGTCGTACTTCTTCGCCTGCTTGACGACATCGAAGCGCCGGTCCCTGCTGTCGTTGCCGACGCCCGCGATGTACGCCCAGTTGCCGTAGTTGGACGCGGGGTCGTAGTCGACCAGCCGGGTCTCGAAGTAGGCGGCTCCCCGGCGCCAGTCGATGCGGAGGTCGTTCGCGAGGAACGACGCCGCGTTCTGGCGGGCGCGGTTGCTCTGGTACCCGGTCTCGTTCAACTCCCGCATCGCGGCGTCGACGAAGGAGAGCCCCGTCTCGCCGGCCGCCCACCGCCGAAAGGCGGCGTCGTCCTCGCGCCAGTCGATGTCGTCGCGGCGGCGGATGCCGCCGCGCCGAAAGAAGTCGACCCCGTGTTTGGCGAACTGGAACTGGAAGAAGTCCCGCCAGATCAGTTCGAACAGCAGCCAGTACGTCGAGTCGTTGGCGACGCGCTCGCGTTCGTATCGCTTCACCTCGCGGCGCACCCGCCGCGGCGACAGGCACCCCTCGTTGAGCCACGGCGATAGCTTCGAGGAGTAGCCCTGCCCGAGCAGCCCGTTTCGCGTCTCCTTGTACTCACGGAGCCGGTCCTCCTCGAACAGATAGCCGTCCAGCCGTTCGGTCCCAGCCGACTCCCCGCCCTCGAATCGAAGCGCGGCCCGGTCGTCGTACTCGATCTCGTCGACCCCCAGATCCTCCGGCGTGGGAATCGGGCCGGCGCCGACCTCCTCGACCGGAGCCGTCGGCAGGTCCGGCTCCGGGAGCGGATCGCGAACGGTTGCGCGGTTCTCGACCGACTTCCGGAAGCTCGTGTACGTGTCAGCGATATCGGTGTACGGCGTCGGGAGGTCGTTCAGGTGATACAGCGTATGAGTCCAGTGGCGCGCCGGCGTCACATCGAGGTCGCGGAGTCGCGTTCGGACGGCGTTCTCGACGCCCACCTCCTCGGGCGTCGGGAGCGCCCCGAAGTGGACGACGTCGGCGTCGACGGCCGCCGCGACCGCTGGAACGACCTCCTCGGGGCGACCGTGCCGGACGACTACGTCCGATCCGCGTTCTCGCAGTCGCTCGCGTAGGTCCGCGACCGACTCGCGCCGGAACCGGGCCCGGACGGCGCCGGTCTTCTCGTAGCGAAACGAGCGCTCGCCCCCGAACTCGCGTTCGCCGTATTCGCGCGGATCGAACGCGTACACCGGGAGCACCTCCCCGTCGGCGGCGGCCTCGGCCAGCGCCTCGTTGTCGTGGACCCGGAGGTCACGTCGGAACCAGACGACGGCCGTGTCGGCTGTCATCGGATCGATCACGGGCGCGAGCGACTTGAAGGCGTCCGCCGCGGCGACGCCGCCCGACCGGAACGAGGGGGAGGCGCCCTGCAACGCGGAGGAGGAAGGGTCGAATGGAGGGGAGCGGGCGAGGGAGGAGAGATTCGGGGATTCGGCAGGCGACTCTGACTCGACGGCTCAGGCCAGCCAGTCCTCGGGAGTGGTGTCGTAGTCGATGTCGTCGGCCGCGATCTGTTCGGCCAGATCGGGTTCCAGCGCGTGCCGTTCGACCGCCTCGCCGTCGTAGCGGAGGCGGATCGGGACCTCCTCGCCGGCGGGTTCACGTCCGCGCCGACGGGCGATCTCCACCTCGTGGTCGTCGTACTCGGTGACGATCGTCGCGAGGTTGACCGGTCGCCCCCAGAGGTCGAACACGCGTTCGAGCGTCTGGGTCGCCTGCTCGATGTCGAGCGCGACGCCGTTGTAGCGGTGTCCCAACAGGAGTTCGCCCCGGTTGTCGTAGTTGCCGTCGTACACCGCGACCGTCGGCTTCCCGAAGTTCGTGAACCGGAGGAGGAGCTTCCGCTTCACGTCGTCGGGGTCGACGCTGGCGACGCGGTACCCCTCGGCCGCCTCCGAGTACTCGTAGGTGAAGTAGTTGCCCTCGACGACGAACTCCTCGGTGAGGAACTCGTCGATGAACGTCACGTCGTTGTGGCTCTCGCGCACCTCGCGCATGCGTCTCCAGCCGGCGCCGTAGTCCACGTCGGCCAGCGCCGACGCCACGTCCGGGTACACCTCGTCGTCGAACATGTAGCGGGCGACCCGCTCCAGCTCCGAGCGACCGATCCGGCGGAGGAACCCCCTGTTCGCCGGCTTCGCCAGCGAGAAGTGCCGCTCGCACAGCCCCTCGTGGGTCAACACCGCCCACGGGTACGCATCGACATCGAGGTCGCCCTCGGTGGCCCGTGCGAGCGCGTCGGCGTCGACGCGGGGGTCCTCGGGGTCGAGATCGTCCAGCGTGTCGGCGGTGACGCCCGCGATCGCCGGGTCGGGCTCCAGCAGGTCGCCCACCTCCTCGAAGTCGATCACGTCGTGGAAGGTGCGCCACGTCACTCCCTCGACGCGCAGCAGTTTATCGACGACTTCTCGGCGGTTGGCGCTGTTCTCGACGTACCGCCAGATCTCGAACCCCAGTTTGTAGGGGTTGAGGCCCGGCGACCCCAGCACCCGCGCCATGTGGTCGGCGTAGGTGAGGAACTCGTCGTCGCCGGCGAAGCGCTCGTCGCCCATCATCAGCGACTCCCAGTACGCGGCCCATCCCTCGTTCATGATCTTCGTCATCCGCTGGGGCGCGAAGTAGTACGCCTCCCGTCGGAGGATCTCGATCACCTCGTCCATCCACGGTTCGCGCTCGACGGCCTTGCCCTCCTCGTCGTCGAACCGCTTGCCGTGCTCGCGGAGGTACGCGAGCACGTCCGGACGCGGCTCCGGCAGCCGCTCGCGGTCGCGCTGGTCGTCGACCCACTCGGTGTCGAACACCTGATCGCGAACCTCCGAGGAGAGCCCGAGCCGGTCGAGGCGCTCCTCGATGTCGACCAGATCCGTCGCGAGGTCGCCGTCGTCGCCGCGCTCGGCCGCGAGCGCGCGGTGTTGGTCGATCGTGTCCTCGATGCACAACACGGCGTCGATGAACCGCTCGATGTCCTCGCGGTCGATCTCCGGGTCCGACACGTGGTCCGCGACGGTCTCGGCGTGACGCTCCAGCATCGCCGCGGCGTCGGGGTCCTCCCGTTCGCCCGCGAACCTGCCGAACCACTCGTTGTTTCGGAAGAAGTCCGCGTGGGCCTCGACGTGCGTGATGACGGCCTTCTGGTCGGCCGGCGCGTTCGACTCCTGCAGGAACGCGTGACAGGGGTTGTCGTTGTTGACGATCTCGAACGCCTTCCCCATGCCGAAGGTGTCCTGCTTGCGCTGGCGGTCGTACTTCATTCCCCACCGCCAGTGCGGGTACCGCGTCTGGAACCCGTCGTAGGCGATGAGCTCGTTCATCTCGTCGTGGGTCACGACCCAGTAGTTCACCGGGTACGGGCGGAGCCCGAGCTTCTCGGCCAGTTCCCTGGCGCGCTCGGCCGGCTCCGCCAGCTCCGCGGCGACGCGACGGGTCGCGACTCGTTCGTCGTGAATCATGTCAGGCGTCCTCCCCGCCCTCCGTCGAGAGGATCGTGCGGATCGCGTCGGTCACGTCCTCGGGGCCGGCGACGCGCGCGACGACGACGTTGTCCCGGTCGGCCAGCTCCCGCTCGACCTCCTCGGCGTGCGTGGCGTTGATCGTGTTGCCGCCCGGCTGGGTCTCCACGTACGCGTGGAGGTTCGCCGGGATGTCGCGCATCAGCGGCACGACGTTCTCGACGGTGTCGTTGCTGGAGTTCTCGGAGTCGCCGGCGGCGAACACGTAGCGGTTCCACTCGCTCCACGGGTACTCCTCGAGGATCTCCGCGGCCAGCTCGTACGCGCTGGAGATGCGCGTCCCGCCGCCCGAGCGGATGCCGAAGAACTCCCCGCGCTCGACCTCCCACGCGTCGGCGTCGTGGGCGACGTAGCGGAACGTCGCCTCGTCGTACTTGCCGGTGAGATACCAGTCCAGCGGCGTGAACGTGCGCTCGACGAGCTCGCGTTTCGTCTCGCGCATCGACCCGCTCACGTCGCGGATGTTGACGACGACGACGTTCTTCTGCTTCCGCTCGACCACCTCGGGCTGGCGGTAGCGCTCGTCCTCGCGGCGGAACGGGACCTGCTGCAGGCCGTCCCGGCGGATGCGTGCGGCGATCGGGTCGCGCTCGACGCGCGCGGCGAGGTCCTCGAAGTCGTCGTACTCGTCGAGGGAGACGCCATCTGCCTCCAGTTCCGCGATCGCCTCGCGGATCCACGCCAGCGAGACGAGCACGTCCTCCTCGCGACAGAACTCGAAGACGTCGCGGGCGTCGGCGCCGGCGACCCGGCACGCCTCCCGGACGTACCCCTCGTCGAAGTCGGTGGCCAGCTTCCGCTTGAGGCCGCGCTTGAACAGCTGCTCGAAGTCGAGCGTGGAGTTCGGGCCCGCGCGCGTCAGCTCGGTGAAGTCGCCCTCGACCTCCTCGACGACGCGTTTGCCCTTCGGCTCGAGATCGAGCCCGAGTTCCTCGTCCAACTCGCGGGCGAACTCCTCGGGGTCCATCTCGTAGTAGCCGTGCTCGCCGCCGTCCTCGCCCGGATCGCCCTCCTCGCCGTCCTCGTCGCCGTCGGCGTCGCCGGGGTCGCCGGGCACGTCGACCGGCTGGCCGGGTTGGGGCGTGCCGCCCTGTCCCTGCCCGACGCCGCCCATGTCCCGCTGGTCGTACTCGAACGACGGGAGGTCGACCAGCTTCACCGGGATCCGAACGGCGTCCCGGGAGGAGCCAGAGAGGTCGCCCTCGCGGATGAACTCCGCGAGGTCCGGGCGGCGCTCGTCGCCGATCTCCCGGAACCGTTCGAGGTCCTCTCTCAGTCCCATCGTCCCTTCACCTCGCGCATCACGTGTCTGCTGGTCAGCTCGGCCGACGCCTCGCTGTACCCCTGTTCGGTCGTCATGTGGTCGATCGTCGCCGCCTTCACCCGGGCGGTCTCGGTGTTCGCGGGCGGGTCGTCCCACTGCGCGGGGTCGAGGTCGTCGTAGATGCGGCGGACGTCCTCCCACGAGTGCGCCTCCAGCACCGCGCGGATCACCGGGACCGTCGAGAGGTCCACGTCCGCGACCGAGAAGTCCTCGTCGCGGTGCTCCCAGGCGTAGCGGTTCAACGCCGTGATCACCGTCTCCCTGCGGAACGCCTCGACGGTCTCGCTCGGCTCGTTGCCCGCGTAGTCGTCCTCGCCGAAGCGGCCCAGATGGTCGGTCTCGAACACCTTCATCAGCAACGGATCCGGGTCCGGGTCGACGGCGCCGCGGTCGGTCTCCACCTGCCCGTCGGCGTCCCACGCGAACACGTGCGCGACGTACTCCTCGACGGTCTCCTCCGGCACTCCCTTGTCCGAGAGCACGGCGTCGAGCACGTCCGCCTCCTGCAGTTCGAACGCGTGGTCCTTCACCGTCGCCAGCCGGCCCTCGTACTCGGCGATCTCCGCGCGCGAGAACACCGGCGCCGTCGCGAGTCCCTCGGCCATCGCGTGGAGGACGTCCTCGGGGGTGATCACGTCCTCGACCGGGAGGTCGGGATGTGCGCGGTCGGTCTCGCCGTGGAGCAGGTCCGCGATCGTGTCCCGCGTGTACGTGACGGGGATCCCGTGTGCGCCGTCGTCCCCGTCGAACTCGAACTCGTCGGCGTCGACGCGCTCGTCGCCGTCGCGGACGACGCCGCGGTCGAACAGCAGCGCCTTGTCGATCAGGCCGATCGAGGCGGGGAGGTCCTCGGCGTCCAGCCGGGTGACGACCGCGTACATCGCCGCCGCCTCCAGCGCGTGGGGCGCGAGTTCGCGCGTGCGGAGGCGACCGCGGTCGTCGCGCATCCGGACCGAGAGCGGCGTGGCCATCCGGTCGCGTAGCCGGTCGTGGGCCGCCTCGGGGTCGGCGGCGTCTATCTCGTCGGCCCAGACCGCCGTCTCGTCGGTCAGCTCGCGGTGGATCAGCTCCGTCTCCAGCGAGACGCTGGTGAGATAGCGGAACTCGTGGCGGTCGAGCCGGCGTTTGAGCGCCTTCAGCGGGTCGCGGTCGTTCCGGTCGGCGAACTGCTCCAACTCGGCGTCGAGGTCTGGGTTGGAGATGACGACCAGTTGGGTGTCCAGATCCATCCCGATGCTCTTGTCGAGCTTCACCCGCTTCTCGTCGGGGACGTTCAGCAGCTTCCGGAGCAGATCGGCGTGCTGGCTGGCGTCCTCGACGACCGTGAGCAGGCCGTTGCCCTGCGAGAGGACGCCGTCGTAGCTGAACGCGCGTGGGTCCTTGCGCCCGCGGGCGTTCAGTTCCCGGAGCATCCCGGGCATCCACGAGCCGACGAGCCGCTCCTTCGGGGAGCCGTCGTCCTCGGCGTGGAGGACGCCGATCCCCCTGCCGACGTCGACGACGTAGTTCTTCACGCGAAGGTGTCGACGGTCGGTCGCCGCCGAGAACAGGTCGCGACGGCCGGCTCGGCGGTAGCGTTCCTCCAGGATCTCGAACGCCTCGCGGCTGAACGGGTCCAGATCCGAATCGGCACGGATCGGCATGTGTCCGTCGTGAGCGGCGTTGAGCGCGTCCACGAGGTCCGCGCGAACCTCCGCGGGGAACACCGACAGCGGGTTCGCCTGCACCGGCGACTCGTACCAGTCGTCGTCGGCGTCGTCGCCGGCGGCGTAGCTGAGGCTCCGGTCGTCCTCGCGGGCGGCGATGTTCCACTCGACAGTGTACCGGCGGCCCGCCTCCGTTTTCGAGTACGCGCGTAAGCCGTTGATCAGACAGCGCTTCAGCTCCGACTTGCCGGTCGCCGTCGGGCCGTCGAACCAGTGGATCTTCTCTTCTTTCCCCCGTCCGGAGGCGACGGTGCGGAGGTCGTCGACGAACGCGTTGAGCACGCCCGTGTTGCCGAGCACCGCGTGCTCGCCGTCGTTGGCGGGGTCGTCGAAGAAGCGGTAGCGCTCGCGCTCGACGCCCTCCTCGACGACGGTTCGGGTGCCCATCGACTCGATCGCCGACAGGACGTATCGGGCGGCGTGGCTCGTGACCCCCGGACGCTCGAACGCGAGGTCGACGAACTCCGCGAGCGAGCGGGGCGGCTCGTAGGCGCCTCGGAGGGTCTCGTCGGCGCGCGCGAGGTAGTCCGTCGATTCGGTCATCTCGGACATCTCAGTCCTCGAGCTCGCTTTTCGCGACCTCCGCGCCGGCGAACTCCAGCACCTCGCGAGCGCCCTCGGCGGAGTAGCCCTGCTCGGTCAGGGCGTCGACCCACGCGGCGCGCTCGTCGTCGTCGAGCTCCCCGGCCGACACCAGCGCGGAGAAGTTGATGTTGTGTTTCTTGTCCTCCCACAGCTTCCGCTCGAGGGCGCGCCGGAGCCGGTCGTTCTCCTGCGGGTCGAAGCTCGACCCCTCGCGGGCGCGGCGACTCACCCAGTTGGCGACCTCCTGGCGGAAGTCGTCCTTGCGGTCGCCGGGGATCTCCAGCTTCTCCTCGACCGACCGGAGGAACGTCTCGTCGGGCTCCTGCTCGCGGCCGGTGAGGTCGTCCTCGACGGTCGTGTCGTCGATGTACGCCATCACGTGGTCCATGTACTTCTCGCCCTGCCGGCGGATCTCGTCGACGTCGTACGCGAGCGCGTGGCGGACGTCCTCGATGGCGCGCTCCTTGTACTCCTCGCGCACGAGTTCGAGATAGCGGTGGTACGTGTCGAGCTTCTCCTCGGGGATCGAACCGTGGTTCTCGAGGTTGTGCTCGAAGTGCTTGAACACCGCAAGCGGCGAGAGGTACCCCCGTCCCCTGTGCCGGGAGTCCATGATCGCCTCGGCGATCTCGTCGCCGATGAACCGGGCGGAGACGCCCTCCATCCCCTCGGCGATGTCGGCCGCGCGGTCGCCGTTCTCCCTGAGCTTGCGCTCGTCGATCTCGTCGGTCTCGTCGATCTCGCCGTTGTACGCCTTCGCCTTCTGGACGAGCGAGACGGACTCGTCGGTCGGCTCCTCGACGCGGGTGAGCACGCCGAACAGGCCCGCCATCTCCATGGCGTGCGGCTCGATGTGGATGTCGGGAACGTCGGCGTTGCGGAGCATCTTCCGGTAGATCTCCGCCTCCTGCGCGTACTCGAGGACGTACGGGTAGTCGATCCGCTTGGTGCGGTCGTTGAACGCCTCCATCTTCTCGTCGCCCTTCTTGTCCCGGTACTCGGGCATGTTCGTCCGGCCGACGATCACCTGATCGATGTCGATCCGCGGGTTGTTGCGCGGCTTGATCGTCTGCTCCTGGCTGGCGTGCAGGAAGTCGTAGAGGAACTCCCGCTGGAGCTTCAACAGCTCCTCGCCCGAGAAGATGCCGCGGTTGGCGTTGCAGAACGCCCCCGCGTAGTCGAACGCCCGCGGGTCGTTCTCGCCGTACACCGCGAGCTTCGAGTAGTTCACGTCGCCGGTGAGCTCCGTCTCGTCCTGGTTCTTCTTGTCCTTCGGCTCGAACGTCTCGATGGCCCGGCGCTGGTTCTCGTCGGCGACGAGCCGCACCACCTCGAGGTGGTTCTCCAACACCGCCTGCAGGTCGTCCTCGTAGTGGGCGAGCAGCTCGTCCATGTAGAAGCCCGACGCGGGGTCGAGGCTCTGCTCGTTGCGGATCGTGTACGGCGCGTCGAGGCGCTCGTTCAGATCGTCGATCACCCCGTCGCGCTGCTCCTGCGGGAGCAACACGATCGGGTCCTGGTTCATCGCCGACCGAACGGTATCGTCGGCCGGATCCTGGTCCTCGATCACCGAACAGAGGTCGGTCCACCGGAACGTGTACATCCGCCCCTCGTCGCTGCGGGTGTAGTCCTCGAAGTAGCGTCGGACGAGCCAGTCGAAGTGGCTCTTCCCCGAACCGACCGGACCCAACAGCAGTTTGATCCGCTTTTCGGGCCCGAGTCCGCGCGCACCCGACTTCACCTTGTTGACGAACTCGTGGATCGATTCGTGGACCTCCCGGCCGTAGAAGGTGTTCTCGCCGTCGTGGATCGGGTCCTCCGAGGCGAGGAGGTACTCCACGACGCCCGCCTCCTCGTCGTAGCGCGTGCCGTAGTGGTCGAACATGTCGGCGACGCGCTGGTGGGCGTTGCGTGCGATCAGGGGGTCGGCCGTGACCTCCCGGAGATACCACTCGAAGGGCTTCGCCTCCCGGAGGTCCGCGGGAACCGACCGCTTGTACTGCTGGCTGAGCTCCTCGAGCGTGTGCGTTCTCGATGCCTCCCCCGGCGTTCGTTCGTTCGCGTTGTCGGTCTGTTCACTCATGTGTGGGGCCACGTGTGCGGGGACGACCGCGACGGTCCCGCTCGCAGGCACCCGGTGTCGACGCCGACGCCCGCTCCGCCGGCTGACACCGATCCGAGCGCCGCTGGACCATCGTGTCCGCTCATACCACACGACCGCGTGGGGAACCGGCGTGGGCTGCGTCTCCAACAGAACTCGTCGTGAGGGCGGCCGGTGGGGGTCGTTGCCTCCGTCCCGTGGTCGGACCGAGACTATATGTTGTGGTGGGTGTTAACACACATAAATCTGTCGGCAATTGCTACCGCTACCGCCGCGCCTTCGATCGGTTGTCGGATCGCACGATCGTCGGAATATCGCCGGAAGAACCCCCGTACGTCGAATACTGCTGTCTTCGTGTTGTCGTGCCGGATGCCGAGCGTGGCGCCTAAGCCGCCGGGCGGGTAACGTCCCCCATGACCGACGACAGCGACGGACAGGCCGCGGCCGACGGCACCGAGGTCGGCGGCTGCTCCGAGAGGGCGGTCGACGCCGGATCCGAGGGGACGCCCGAGGCGACAGGCGACACCGCGCTCGACGCCGATGTGCTCGCCGAGGGCTGGCGGCTGTGGAACGAGGAGCCGAACGGCCGCGCGATCGTCGTCTTCCGGCCCGACGTGTTCGACGCCGACCGGTTCCCCGCGCCGTGTCTTCCCACGGTGTATCTCACGAACGGGTCCCGGCGCGCACGTCCGGGGTCGGGACAGCGTCAAACCGACCAGTGGCACGTAACGCTGTTTCTCGAACCGGAGGTCGAGGTCGAGTCGACGACGTTCGACGACCGCACGAACGCCCTGGAGGGGGTCAGCGACGTTACCGAGCGGTTCGTCGGCGGCGCGATCGACTACCGCGGCGCCTACCAGGTCCCGCGGGAGTCGTACCTCGACGAACTCGACGACCTGATCGGCGACTCGACGATCTGATCCGCGGCGAGCGGCACGCAGGCGGATCGGCAGGTCGCCGGGTCGCCGCCGACGGCGACGACTTGCCCGAGCGGCGGGGGGCGACGACCCGGAGTCCCTCGGCGACGCCGTTATCTGCGGCGCGGGGGATGATCGAACCATGTCCACCGTCACGCTCATCGGTACACGGCTCGCCGCCGAGGGAACCGAGTTCGTCTACCAGGGCGAGTCCAGCGCCTGCGAGGGGTGTCCGTACCGCGGGCAGTGTCTCAACCTCACCGAGGGGCGGCGATACCGGGTGACCGGCGTCCGCGACGGGACGCAGGCGCTCGACTGCGCGGTCCACGCCGACGCGAGCGTCCGCGCCGTCGAGGTCGAGCCGGCGTCCGTCACCGCGAACGTCGCCTCCCGCGGCGCGTACGCGGGCTCGAGGGCGTCGCTCGAGGGACCGTGTCCGCACGTCGACTGCCCGAGTCACGAACTGTGTGAGCCGCTGGGCGCCGACTTCGACGAGGAGTACCGCATCGCCGAGGTCCACGGCGACCCGCCGCACGAGGTGTGTCACCTTGACCGGGATCTGAGCACCGTGACGTTCGAGCCGCAGGACGGCGACTAAGGATCGCCGGGATGCGTCCCATCTTCGCGGTCCTCGCGTGTCTGTGCCTCCTGCTCGCCGGGTGCGGTGCGGGGGCCCCCGGCGACGACGCGCGAACCGTCAATCCCGTGCTCGCTGGGACGCCGACGGCCTCGCCGACGCCCGAGACGCCGGCCGGTCCGCCCGGCGTGAGCGGTTCCGGCGTCGACCGCCGCGCGCTCGTGTCGGCCCACGAGAACGCCCTCGAAGGTCGATCGCTGACCGTCGAGGCGAGTCACCGCGTCGTCGCGGAGAACGGGACCGTGATCCTCGACAGCGTTCGGCGGTCCCGAACCGACGGGCTGACGCAGTTCTACCGCGCGAGCGTCACGGAGACGCCGTATCGGCGGGCCGGGGGGCGGACGTTCGACATCTCCTACTGGCGAAACGACACCGTCACCGTGCGCCGCTGGCCCCACGAGAACGGCTCCGTGTCGGTGACGCTCGACACGGATCTCCCGGCGCAGCAACTGTTCGACCGAACGGGCGCCTCGACCGTCGAGGCCCTCCTCGGGGGGTACGAACTGCGGTACGCGGGGACGACCTCACGCGACGGGGAGACGACGCACGTGCTGACCGAGGCGAACGCCGAACAGCCCTTCCGGCCGCTGCGCTCGAACGTGAGCCTCCGCGCGCTGGTCACCGAGGAGGGCGTCATCAGGCCGATAACGGTCTCGTACCGAACCACCGAGTACAGGACGCCGGCGCGGGCGCGGGCGGCGTTCCGCGTCACAAACGTCTCCGACACCGTCGTGCCGCGGCCGCCGTGGGTGGACGAGGCGTTCGCCGAGGACGAGTGACTGCCGCCACTCCGAGCGCCGCGCCACTCGATCCACTCTCCGTTAGTCGGTCGATTTACTCCCCGTTCTCGGGCGTTCGCGTCCCGCTGGCGTTGACCGCCGCCAGTTCCTCGCTGTCGAGTTCCCGCATCGGATCGGGGAGGTGGTCGGCGGCGGCGTCGAGGGCAGCCATCGCCTCGCGAACGGCGGCTGACTGCGGCCCCTCCCCGAGATTGAGCTGTCGGAGGTACCCCCGAGCGAGGGCGGTGTACACGCCGGCCTCCGCGAGGTACGAGCAGCCGAGCATGTTCGCCCAGACGTGGCCCGGCCGGTTCACGGTCCGGTGGAACGCGTACGACTCCCCGAGCGATCCGTCGATCGCCGCGACCGCGAGCGTCGACAGCCGCGACTTCGCCTCGACCCACAGGTCCAGCTGCTCGCCCCAGTAACCGCGTAGTCGCTCGGCGTCGTACGCGGGGTCCACGTCGAACTGGTTCTCCGCGACGCCGCGGACCGAGAGGGCGTCCGCGACGGCGGCGCCGGCGACCGCCGCGTCGACGCCGTCGTCGACGCCGCAGACGACGCGAAGGGTCGGCGACTCGTAGCGACCGGCGGCGTCCCAGAAGGAGTGAAACCACAGCGCCACTTCCCCGTCAGCGGTCGCCTCTCGCATCGCCGGGGCGACCGTTCTGGTGAGCACGCGGTGTTTCCCCGTCAGCGCTCCGTCGGAGTCGGCCGCGAGCTCGCGCCAGCGCACCGCGACGCCGAGATAGTTCATGCCCGGACGTGTGTGTTCGGTGCCGATAAACACCGCTGGGTACGGTACCGAGAGACGTCCCCGGCCGCGATCGCGTCGCCGACGACGGACCGGGAATGCCCCCGGACGTCCGCGAGCGGGCGCTCGAAAGCGGCTACTCGACGGCCACCGACGGCACCGGGTTCGGTCTGGCGATCGTCACCGAGATCGCCGATGCCCACGGCTGGACCGTCTCCGTCGACGGCGCGGCGGACGGCGGAGCGGCGATCGAGATACGCGGCGTCGAGCGCGCTCCGCAGGAGTGACGCTGCCAGCGACTCAACGGGACCCGCTCCGACTCGCCCCGACCCGATCCACGATCGGCGGCCGCCGTCGAACGGAGGTCGCGAGCCGGTACCGCCGGCACCGACACCGTTTTTCCCGAGCGCCCGCCCCCTCCGGTAGTGAACGTTCGCGGTCCCCTCCTGGAGGTCGGCGAGGTCCGGCAGGTGAGCACGCGCTACGGCGAGCGAGACCTCGCCGAGTTGACGGTTCGCCCCGACGGAGGCGTCGCGGACCCGGTCACCGTCACGCTCTGGGGGAAGTGGACCCACACCGCCGAGCACGCCGAGCCGGGGATGGAGCTGCTCGTCACCGACGCCGAGGAGGACGACTACGGCGACCGCGAGGGGTACACCACCTCCTCGGAGTCGTACGTCGTCCTCGAGCCGGACTTCCTCGTCGACGTGACCGACGTGCGCTCGTGGGTGCAGTGCCCCCGGATGTACTACCTGAACAAGCTCTCGGGCATCCCGCTGAACTACCCCGTCGTGAAGGGAACGGTCGTCCACGAGGTGTTCGGCGACCTCCTCCGGGGCGTCGATCTCGAGGAGTCGATCGACGACCGCGTCGCGGAGGCTGGCCTCGAACTCGGCCTGCTCGGGATGGAGCGCGAGGAGGTCGCCGACGAGGTGCGCCGCAACGCCGCCGCGATCGAGGGGTGGCTGAACCAAGGGACGCTCGCCACGGACGGCGACGCGTCGGCGGAGGGGGAGAACGTGTCCGCGGGAACCGGAGACGGGTCCGCGGACGCCGGCGACGGCGCGAACGCCTCCCTCTCGGAGTGGGACGGCGGCCCCGACGAGTCGGAGTGGCGCTCGGAGTACACCCTCATCTCGCCCACCTTCGGCATCAAGGGCCGCGCGGACGCGCTGCGCCGCGGACAGCCCGTCGAACTCAAGACGGGGAAGAACACGAACCGCGAGCCGCGCTTCCAGGACAAGATCCAGGCGGCCTGCTACGCCCTCCTCCTGCGCGAGCGGGGCGTCGACGCCGACACGGGCACGCTGCTGTACACGAAGAACACCGCGCTTGACCGCGGCGAGGCGTCGGGCGACCTCTCGCCGGCCAAGGAGTTCTCCGTCGGAAAGGGGCTGCTCGAGTTCGTCGTCCGCCAGCGCAACGAGATCGCCGCCACGGAGTTCGATATGACCGTTCCGACGGGGTACGAGGCGGACGCGAAATGCGAGTACTGCTTCGAACAGGACACGTGCATGGTCGTCTCGGGGCGCCTCGACCAGGAGTCGAAGGCGGGGCAGATCGGCACGGCGCTCCCCGAAGCGGAGCGCGAGTACTTCGATCGGACCTATCGCGCACTGGAGGAGGAGCGAGGCGAGACACACGCGGAGTACCGGAAGCTCTGGGAACAGACCGCCGAGGAACGCGCCGCCGACGACCGTGCGTTGATCGATCTGGAGCCCGTCTCCGAGGAGCCGATCGGGGACGGTCGCTGGCGACTCACCGCCCGCAAGACGTCCGACGCCGTCTCGAAGCTCCGCGAGGGCGACGTGGCGCTCGCGTCCGACGGCGACCCGGCGTCGGGGCACTCCGAGCTGGGGCGCATCGAGAGGCTGGACGAGGAGGTCGTCGTCGAGACCGACGAACCCGTGGAACTGCATCGCCTCGACGTGTACCCCTCGGAGCTGTCCGTCTCGCGGATGCACACCGCGGTCCACGACTTCGTGCTCAAGGGCGACCCGGATCGCAAGGACGTGCTGTTCGGTCGTCGCGAGCCGTCCTTCCGTGAGCACGACGCCGACGCCGCACCGTTCATCGACAACAACGACGCGCAGAACGCCGCCGTCGAGCGCGCGGTCGACGCCGAGGACTTCGCGCTCGTCCACGGGCCTCCCGGGACGGGGAAGACGTACACCATCGCCCGAATCGTCCGCGCGATGGTGGAGCGGGGCGACCGCGTGCTCCTCTCGGCGTTCACGAACCGCGCGGTCGACAACGCCATCGAGGCGCTACAGGAGCAAGGATTCGAGGACGTGCTCCGGGTTGGCACCGAGACGGGCGTCCGCGGCGACATGCAGGACATCCGCCTCGTCACCCGCGGCGAGCCGAACGACCGCGCGGCGAAACTGCACTCGGCGCCGGTCGTCGCCGCCACCACCTCCTCGTGCGGGTCGCGGACGATGCGCGAGCAGGAGTTCGACGTTGCCGTCGTCGACGAGGCCTCCCAGCTCACCGAACCCGGAACGCTCGCGGCGGTCAACCGCGCCGACCGCTTCGTGCTCGTCGGCGACCACGAGCAGCTCCCGCCGGTCGTGCGCGCGGAGAACCGGCTCCGGGAGTCGCTGTTTCAGCGGCTCATCGAGGAGCACCCCGACGCCGGAGTGATGCTCGACCGCCAGTACCGCATGAGCCAGCGCATTCAGGCGTTCTCCTCGCGGGAGTTCTACGACGGGCGGCTCCGCCCCGCGACGCCGGAGGTCGCGGGGCAGACCCTCGCGGACCTGGGCGTCGACCCCGACGACCTCCCGTCGGAACTCCGGGGGGCCGTGAGCTTCGTCGACCCCGACGGCAACCGCGAGGGCAACGCGAACCCGGTGGAGGCCGACCGCGTCGCCGAGGTCGTCGACGCCTACGTCGCCGCCGGCGTCGACCCAGACGACATCGGCGTGATCGCGCCGTTTCGCGCGCAGGTCGCCGAGATCGGTCGTCGGACCGACGTGACCGTCGACACCGTCGACCGGTTCCAGGGGTCGAGCAAGGAGGTGATCGTCGTCTCGTTCGTCGCCACCGGCGACCTCTCCTCGCCGATCTTCGAGGACACCCGCCGCGTCAACGTCGCGCTGACGCGCGCCAAGAAGGCGCTGTGTCTCGTCGGCGACGCGGACGCGCTCGCCTCCGAACCGTTCTACGAACGGATGCTCGACTGGGCGCGGCGCTGACCGTGCCCGCACCGCAGAGCACCCGGACCTTTTTTCTTCGCACGGAGTGATTCGCGCTCCATGTCTGACGACGCGTACGAACTCCCGCTCGGGTCGGGGACGCTGTCGGTGTCGCTGCCCGACTGCGAGGTCGACCTCGCGGTTGCCGACGGCGGCGAGGCGGTCGACCCCCGCGCGGCCGCCGAGGCGGCCCTCGACGACCCCCACGGCTCGCCGATCGACGAAGTGGTCGACGCGGGCGACGACGTGGCGCTCGTCGTCACCGACGTGACGCGCGCGACTCCCGACGAGGCGCTCGTAGCCGCGATGCTCGACCGCGTTCCCGTCGACCGCGACGACGTGCAGATCGTGCTCGGCCTCGGCCTCCACCGCCCGATGACCGACGCGGAGGTTCGCGACGGTCTCGGCGAGTACGCCGACCTCGCGGTGAACCACGACCCGGACGCCGCCGTCGAGGTCGGCGAGGTCGACGGCGTGTCGGTCCGCGTCAACCCCGCCGTCGCCGAGGCGGACGCCGTCCTCGCGACGGGGATGGTCGAGCCACACCAGTACGCCGGCTTCTCCGGCGGGGCCAAGACCGTCGTCGTCGGCGCGGGCGCGGAGCCGTTGATCCGCTACACGCACGGCCCGGAGATGCTCGCCGAGCGGGGAGTCCGGCTGGGGCGCGTCGACGACAACCCCTTTCGCGAGTTCCTCGACCGCGCGGGCGACCTCGCTGGGCCGGACTTCTGCGTCAACGTCACGCACGGCCCGGCCGGCATCCTCGGTGCCGCCGCGGGCGACCCGCGCGCCGTCGTCCGCGACCTCTCGGAAACCGCGCGAGAAGCCCTCTCGGTCGCGGTGTCGGGGGAGTACGACGCGGTCCTTGGGGGCGTTGCCGCGCCGAAGGACGCGAACCTCTACCAGACGAGCAGGGCGGCCACGTACGTGATCCTCGGCGCGACCAATCCCCTCCGCGAGGGCGGCCGGGTCGTCCTCCCCGCACGCCTGTCCGAGGGCGCCGGTGAGGGGCGGGGCGAGCGGCGCTTCTACGACCGCCTGTCCGGCGGCGCGACGGCCCAAGCGGTGTTCGACGCGATGCGAGAGGGGTACGAGCCGGGCGCCCAGCGGGCGTTCGTGCTCGCGCGTGCGCTCCGGGACCACGAGGTGTGGGTGACGAACAGCGACCACCCCGGGGTCGTCGAGGACTGCCTCATGCGCGCGGCCGACGCTCCGGAGGACGCCATCGAGCCCGGGAGCCGGGTGCTGGTCGTCCCCGACGCGCTGAGCACGCTGCTGGTGTGATCAGCCGTCGGCGGGCGCGCCGCTACCGTCGTCGCCCTCGCCGCCGGGATCGGCCCCCTCGCCGTCCCCCGCCGCACCCGTTGATCCGTCGCCGGACGGCCCCGCACCGACGCCGCGAGCCGCGGACACTCCCGCCGCCCGGCGATCCCGACGGCGGCTCGCCTCCCGTCTGCGGGCCGCGAGGTCTCCACGCAGCCTGTCGAGCAACTCCTCGCGAAGCCCGTCGGCGTCGCCCTCGTCGAGGTCGTGGGCGACCGCGTCGCCGCCGAGCAGCCCCGAGGAGGACGCCGAGTCGGCGACGACGGAGGCGAGGCGTCGCCGCCGCTGGAAGATCGTCCGCGAGACGAACACCGTCTGCAGCCGGAAGTACGGAACCAGCCGGGTGTGGCGCCGGAACACGCCCGTCCGGGTGACGAACCCGTCGGAGGCGGTCGCGTGTCCGCGATGCGTCCACGTCAGGTGCCCCGCCAGCGGCGCCAGCGCGACGCCGACCAGCGGCGCGAGGGCGACGAACCGCGGCAGGTCGACCACGAGCCGGTCGACCCCGACGGCGACGGCGGTCACCGCGAGCGCCGCGAGCGCGTAGCGCGCGACGTAGCGGCGTCGCGCGCGGCTCGGCGGCCGTTCGACGACGTCGACCCCGAACGCGTCGTCGGAGGGAGTCGCCGCTCCCGTGTCCGCGTCCAACTCCGACCGAACCTCGTTCGCGAGCGCGACGACGCGCTCGCGGGTGTCGAGCGGGACGGCCGTCTCGACGCCGCCGTCGCCGCCGCCGCCCGAACCGGGCGCGTAGCCCGCGGTGTCGACCGTCAGGCTGGCGTAGCCGAGGCGGCGCATGGCGACGTTCTCCGAGACGGTGAGCGTCTGCACCTTCGAGAGCGGGACCGTTCCGCTGTAGCGGCCGAGCAGGCCGCGCTCGTAGCGGAGTTCGTCGCCGACTCGCTCCAGCCGGAAGCCGTAGTAGCGGACGAACGTCAGCGCCGCGCTGACGACCCAGACGACCAGCAGGAATCCGACGACGCCGAGCAGGCCCAGAGACAGCAGGTCGCTCGTCCCGAGCGAGGGCACGTCTCCCGGCCCGATCTCGACGTCGATGATCCCGTAGCGCACGAGCAGCCGGCCCCCGTCGAACAGCAGGTCGTCGAAGAGGCTCGCGCCGACGAACGGCGCGATCACCGCGCTCGGCCGGAACGACACCGCACACAGCGTCGCGAACCGCCGGCCAGTGAGCTCGTACAGCGTCTCCGATTCGGGCTCAGTTCGACGCGACTCTCGCGTCGCCTCCGCGTCGCGGTCGGCGGCGACGCCGGCGGTATCGGCGGCACTGGCACCGGCTTCACTGGCGTCCGTGGCGCTGTCGCGTTCGTCCCGTCGGTCGCGACCCTCGCGCTGGTCGCCCCGTCGACCGCGGCGCCCCAGTTCCTCGCGAAGTCGGTCGGCCTCCTCGCGCGAGACGGCGTTGAGCGTCGCCTCCGTCGCCCCGCCGCCGGCCGTCTCGACGGTGACGGTCGAGAGCCCGAGCGCGCGCTGGAGGACGCTCCGGCGCACGTCAACGTTCTGGACCCGGTGAAGCGGGATCTCCCGTTCCTGTCGGGAGATCACGCCGGACCTGACGACCAGCCGCTCGGGGAGCGTCTCGTACTCGAAGCGGTACCACCGCGCCAGCGCGGCGCCGGCGCCGACGAGGAACGCCGCCGGGACCGCCAGCGGCGCGAGGGGCGCGGCGCCGTCGCCGCCGCCCATGCCGACGAACGCGGTGCTCGCGAACAGCGCGAACAGCGCCAGTTGGCCGCCGGAACGGAGCGCGCTGACGGCAGCCGAGGCGGGGTGGAGTCGGACCATCAGACGGCGTCGAACTCCGACTCGGTCGCGAGCTCACGCAGGCGCTCGCGGAGGTCACTCGCCCGCGCCGGCGTCAGCCCGGGGATAGTGATGTCGGCACCGCGGGAGCCGGCCGTGTAGACGACGACCGACGCCAGCCCGAGGGTGCGTTCGATCGGTCCGCGTCGGGTGTCGACGTGTTGGACGCGCACGTACGGCACCGAGGTGTCGACGCGGGTGAGGACGCCGCGAATCAGATACAGCGAGTCGTCTCGCACCTCGAAGCGCCACACCCGATAGCGCACGAACGCGGCGGCGACGCCGAGCGCGACGATGACCAGCGCAACGCCCGCGGCCGCCGCCGGCGACACCGGCGCGCCGATCCGACCGGCGACGACGCCGACGGCGAGTATCACGGCGCCGGGGACGAGTGCCCCGACGACCCACGCCAGGCGGACCCGCGGATTGAGCGATTCCATACCCCGCGTTCGGTCGCCTCCGGTAAACGCTGTGGGGTCGCGCGGCGATCTGCTATGGCCGCGTCGCGCGGTTCGCCGACGAGGGACCGATCAGTCCGGGTCGGAATTGGCCGGGGTTCCGGCGTCGGCGGGCGGACCGTCTCCGGAGTCGGCGATGAGACCGTCGCCGCGCTCGGTGCCGTCGCCGGTTCCGGCCCCGCCGTCCAACTCCTCCAGCACGCGTGCGTGGAACTCCTCGAGGGCGGCGTCCTCGTCCTCGGCGAGCACCGTGTCGCTGGCCGACAGCGTCGCCAGTCCGAACGCCCGCGGCGAGGGCGCGTCGACCTCGTGACGCACCACCTCGACGTCGCCCGCGCGGACCGCGCCGAGCACCTCGCGGATCCCCGCGACGTTCAGTTTGTCCTCGACGATCTCGCGGTACGTCTCCTCAAGCACCGCGAAGGAGTCGAGGTCCGCGGCGAACGAGACGAGCATCTCCGCGGACACCTGCTGTTGGGCGGCGGACTTCTCGTAGCCCTTGTACCGCTTCAGTATCATCAGCGACCGCGTGGCGTTGATCCGGAAGTAGCGCTGCAACAGGTCCGTCCCCTCCAGCGCCGCCCGGAACTCCGAGTACACGGAGTCGGGGTCGATGGACGCGACCACGTCGGCGATGTCGACCTTCCGGTTCAGCGGCATCGTGACGGTGAAGCCGTTGTCGGCGACGGCGACCTGCACGTTCGCGTTCGCCCGTTGGGTACACCGGTACGCCACCAGTCGAGAGAGGCCGTCGTTGAACTCGCGACCGTAGGCGCTGTGGACGTGGTAGTGGCGGCGGTACTCCGCGCGGTCGAGCACCTGCTCGACGACGAGCCGGTCGGGGGTGGAGACGCCGTCGGGTCCGAGGTACCGACGCTGCTCGTCGAACATTCGGGTGATCGCGCGCACGGCGTTCTCGTCGAGCGGGAGGCGCCTGAGCCACCGGCGAGCGTCCGCGGGTCCGCCGGCCGCGAGCCGGTCCAGCAGCTCGTCCTGGAACGCGAGTATCTCCCGCCCGAGATCGTAGCTGAGCGGGAGCCGTTCGGAGAACCACGAGGGCACCGTCGGGCGTTGACTCGACGGGTCGACGTACACCTTCGAGCCGCGGCGGTAGCTGTACTGGTACGTCGACCCGCCGAGCTGGAACACGTCGCCGGGCTCCAGCGTATCGAGGTACCCCTCGTCGAGCTGGCCGACCCACTCGTCGCCCCCGCGGACGAACACGTCGATCGTGAACGAGTCGGGGATCGTGCCGATGTTCGTCATGTAGATGACGCGAGCCAGCCGGCCCCGCTTGCCGATCAGCGGCTCGCCCACGTCGAACTCCTCGTAGTGGTGCTCCCCATCGGGCGCGTCGTTGGCGTCGCGCCACACCTTCGCGTACGCGTTCCGCTCCTCCATTCCCTCGTGGTCGGCCGTCAGATACCGCATGAGCTGTTCCCACTCGGAATCGGAGTAGTTCCGGTACGGGTACGCCGAGGCGAGCGTGTCGCGCACGTCGGCCTCCCGTTTCACGCCGTTGATCGCCATCCCGTACACCTGCTGGGCGGCCACGTCCTGGGCGTTCTCGGGGACGAACACGCGGTCGACGAACCCCTCCTCGGCCCGCTGGAGCATCACCGCACACTCGACCAGCTCGTCGCGGTCGAGCGCGATCACCCGGCCCTCGACGGTCCGCCCGAGCCGGTGGCCCGCGCGGCCGACGCGCTGGAGCAGCGAGGCGACGGACTTCGGCGAGCCGACCTGCACGACGAGGTCGACGTGCGGCATGTCGATCCCGAGCTCCAGCGAGGTGGAGGTCGTGACTACGTCCACGTCGCCGGACTTCAACTGCTCCTCGATGGCCTCGCGATGTTCCTTCGACATCGAGCCGTGGTGACAGCCGGAATCGCTCTCGTCGTAGCCGTAGCGCTCCCGGAGGGTCGTCAGGACGCGCTCGGCGCCCGAGCGGGTGTTCGTGAACACGAGCGTGTTCTCGTGGCCGTCGATCAGCTCGTGGAGGCGGTCGTGGAAGCGCTCGTTCACCACGTCGCGGGGCGTGTCGATCAGGTCGTCGGTCGGGCATTCGAGGCGGAGGTCGAAGTCGCGGACGAACCGGGTGTCGACGATCTCGCAGTCGCGGGACGTCCAGGGTTCCACGTCGCCGTCGCTTCCCGCGCCGTCGTCGCCGTCGTCGCCGTCGTCACAACGGGCCTCGCCGTCCCCCCCGCAGGCGCCCCCCACCAGGAACTTCGCCATCGTCGACAGCGGCTCGACGGTCGCCGAACAGCCGATCCGCGTCGGCGACCCCTCGCACAGGCGTTCGAGCCGCTCCAGCGAGACCGAGAGGTGGGTGCCGCGCTTGTTGTCCGCCAGCGAGTGGATCTCGTCGACGACGACGTACTCCACGCTGCGGAGCGTCTCCTTGAACTTCGGCGAGTTGAGCAGGATGGCGAGCGTCTCCGGCGTCGTGTTGAGGACGTGTGGCGGCGACTCCAGCATCGCCCGGCGCTCGCTGTCGGGCGTGTCGCCGTGGCGGATCGCCTGCCGGATCTCGGTGTCGTTGCCGCGGTCGGCCAACTCCTCGGCGATCCCGTCGATCGGCTCCGCGAGGTTGCGGGTGATGTCGTTGGCGAGCGACTTCAGCGGCGAGACGTACAGGCAGTAGACCCCGTCGTCGAGGCCTCCGTCCTCGGCTTGCTCGCGTTCGCGTCGAAAGAGATCGTTGAGGATCGCGGTGAACGCCGACAGCGTCTTGCCGGACCCGGTGGGCGACGCGACCAGGCAGTTCTCCCCGTCGTCGATGAGCGGGATCGCCTCGCGCTGTGGCGGCGTGAAGAAGCCGCCGTTCGTCCCGACGTACTCGCCGAACCGCTCGACCCACCACTCGCGGACCGATGGCTCCAGTCGGTCGAGCACGTCGCCGTCGGCGATATCGACGGTCGCGGGGTCGAACTCGTAGTCGGCGTCGGCCGCGGCGAGCAGCTCCCGACCGTCGGTCATTGGGATCGCCAGGGGCCGCGGCGGTAAGTCGGTTGTGGGGGTCGCGGGCGGGTGTCGACCCCCGTGGTGAAACGGCGTCCGAACCGCAATCCCTTCCCGGCCCGACGCGGACGCTCCACCATGCGCGTCACGTTTCTCGGGACGGGTTCGGCGATGCCCGTCGCCGACCGCGTCCAGACCGGGCTGCTCGTCGAGGCCGCCCCCGGCGATCGGGCCCCGCTACTGGTCGACTGCGGCGCCGGCGTTCTCCACCGGCTCTCCCAGACCGACCCCGGCTACGAGGCCGTCTCGACGGTCCTCCTGACACACCACCACCTCGATCACGTCTCGGATCTCCTCGCGCTGCTCAAAGCGCGCTGGCTCGCGGGCGAGCAGCGCCTCCACGTCGTCGGTCCGCCCGGAACGAAGGGCCTGCTCGACGACCTGCTGTCGGTCGGGGAGTTCGAGTACCTCGACGGCCGCGCCGACCTGAGCGTTCGCGAGGTCCATCCCGGATCCGAGTTCTCGCTGGCCGGCCTCGAGATCGAGGCGTTCGAGACGCGCCACTCGAAGCAGTGTCTCGCCTACCGGTTCGCCGACCGGGACGACGCCGGCGGAGGTGGGGTGGACGGGGCAACCGACGACGGCGACGGCGACGATGACGAGGACACCGGCGGCGACGACGGGGCCACCGACGACACCGCCGGCGGCGACTTCGTCTTCTCGGGCGACACCGAGGCGTTCGGGGGGCTCGCAAACTTCGCGGACGGGGCACGCGTGCTCGCCCACGACTGCTCGTTCCCCGACGAGGTCGACGTGGACAACCACCCGACGCCGACGCAGTTGGGCGAGGCGCTGGCCGGGCGCGACATCGACCGCGTGTACCTCACGCACCTGTACCCCCACACCGAGGGCCGCCACGACGAGATGCTCGACGCCGTCGGCCGTCACTTCGACGGCGACGTGCGGTTCGCCCGCGACGGGCTCCGATTCGAGCTGTGAGGGGGTACGACCGGAGTGGCCCCTCCCTGCGCCGGCGACGACCACGGCCGCTGCCGCCCGTGGGCGACGGTGGTGGCGCACGATGAACCGCGACGCGCTCGGCTTTCTCACGCTCGCGGCGCTGTGGGGGACGGCGTTCGTCGCGACGAAGGCCGCGCTCGCGGAGTTCCCGCCGGTGTTGCTTGGAGCGCTACGTTTCGACATCGCGGCCGCGGTCCTCGTCGCGGTCGCGGTCGTCTCCGGCGAGCGCCTCCGCCCTGCGGGCTGGGGCGACCTCGCGCCGATCCTCGCCGGGGGCGCCTTCAGCATCGGCCTCCACCACGCGCTGTTGTTCACCGGCCAGCAGTACGTCTCCAGCGCGGTCGCCGCGACGCTGCTCGGGCTGATCCCGGTGCTCACGCCCGTCGCCACTCGCGTGCTGCGTCCGACCGAGCGCATCGACGCCGTGGGCGCCGTCGGCCTGCTCGTCGGGTTCGTCGGGCTGATCCTGATCGCCGATCCGGACCTCGGGCGGCTCCCGGCGACCGCCGGCGCTCCGGGCGCTTCGACCGGAGCGCCCGCGGTGATCGACTGGTCCGGGATCTCGGCGGCGAACGTCGGCGCGCTGTTCGTGTTCGGCTCGGCGGTGGCCTGGGTCGCCGGCGCGGTGACGACCCGCGAGGACGACGCCACGCTCGGGCCGCTGGCGCTGCAGGCGTGGATGGCCGCCGTCGGCGCGCTCCTGCTCCACCTCGCCGCCGCGGTCGTCGGCCAGTCGCCCGGCGCGCTGGACCCCTCGCGGGCGGGGCTGGCGTGGCTCGCCTACCTCGCGGTCGTTCCCGGCGCCGGGGGGTTCCTGCTGTACTTCCGGCTGCTCGACCGTCTCGGACCGATCCGCGCGGGGCTGCTGGAGTACGCGATCCCGCCGTTCGCCGCGCTGTTCGGGTTCCTCGTGCTGGGCGAGACGCTCGGCGCGAACACCGTGGGCGGGTTCGTCTGTATCCTCACGGCGTTTCTCACGGTCCAGCGCGCGCCCGTCCGCGCGGCCCTGCGGCGGCGGTTCTCGTGAGCGGCGCCGGCGACCCCCTCACCCGATCCGCGTGCCGGCGTCCTCGCCCGCGAGGAAGGCCTCGACGCCGTCCGGGCCGAACACGTACGCGGGCGAGCCGAGCGCGAGGAGTTCGCGGACCTTCGCGGCCATCCCGCCGGTCACGTCCGTCGCGTCGCTGACGCCGAGCACGTCCGCGACCGCGCCGAACTCGTCGATCCGGGGGATCACCTCGTCGTCGCCGTCGAGGACGCCCGGGACCGTCGAGCACAGGCCGACGCGGTCGGCGTCGAGCGCGCCGGCGAGTTCGGTCACGATCTCGTCGCCCGAGAGGACGGTGACGCCCTCGCCCGCGTGGGCGACGCCGTCGCCGTGGAGGACGGGGACGAACCCCTCCGCGAGCATCGTCGCCACCTGATCGGTCATGAGGGTGAGGTCGCCGTCGGCGTCGCGGACGGCCGCCGAGAACGGGTGGACCGGGACCGCGGGCACGTCCTCGGCGTGGAGTCTGGAGAGCACGAACCGATTCAGCGTCGTCATCGCGCCGTGGACGTCCATGACGCCGGCCACGTCGCGGATCCCCTCGGTCGTGCTCACGCCGTGTTCGGCCGCGTGGTGGTGCCCGAAGGAGCCGCCGCCGTGGACGACGACCAGATCCTCGACCTCCGCCGCCGCGACCGCGGCGGCCAGCGCCGACAGCGTCTCCCCGTCGAGCGTCTCCGGGCGGTCCTTCTCCGTGATCACCGACCCGCCGAACTTCAGGACGGTGACCATCTACGCCGCCTCCACGCGCACGCCCTCGGTCGCCAACTCGGCGCGGAACGACTGCTCGCACTCGGCGGTGTAGCCCAGCGCGTGCTCGGTCTCGTCGGACGCGTCCAGCGCGACCGTGCAGCCGCCGCCCCCGGCGCCGGTCAGCTTCGCGCCGTGTGCGCCCGCGTCGCGGGCGGCCCACACCATCGCGTCCAGCGAGCGCGAGGAGACGCCGAGCGCCTCCAGCAGCCCGTGGTTGAAGTCCATCAGCTCGCCCAGATCCGCGAGGAGGTCGTCGCTCGGCTCGCTTTCGGGGTCGGCGGCCGCGAGGAGGCGCTCGCCCTCCCGAGTGAGATCGCCGACCGTCTCGACGGTGTCGGCGGCGAACGCGTGCTCCTCGCGGAGCGCGCGCACCCCCGCGACGAGCTCGCCCGTGTCGCCGGCGCCGCCGTCGTAGCCGACGACGAACGGCAACGGCGGCGCGTCGATGGTCCGGGTGTCGTCGCCCTCGACACGGACGGCCCCGCCCATCGCCGAGCAGTAGGTGTCCGCGCGCGACGCCTGCCCGTCCTGGACCTCGTACTCGGCCTCGTAGGCGCGGCGGGCGACCTCCTCGGGGTCGAGTTCCGCCCCCAAGGCGCGGGTCGCCGCGTCGATGCCGGCGACGACGACGGCCGCCGACGAGCCCAGTCCCGCCCCCAGCGGGATGTCGGACTCGACGGTGATGTCGAATCCCGTCTCCGGCGCGTCCGCGGCGTCGCGGGCCTGGTCGACGGCGGCCTCGATGTACTCCATGGCCGCCGACAACAGCGGCGCCGGCACGTTCACGTCGGGTCGGTCGTCGATGCTCCCGCCCCAGGTGACGGTGAAGCCGTCCAACGAGAGGTCCGCGGCGTCGACGCGGACGAGCCCGTCGTCGCGCGGCTCGACGGTGACGCGGGCGCGGCGTTCGACGGCGCACGGCACCGCCGGCTCGCCGTACACGACCGCGTGCTCGCCGAAGAGGTACACCTTCCCCGGCGCGCTGCAGGTGGTCATATCCCCGACCAACACCCGACCCCTAACAGCCGTTTCGACTCCTCGCGGCGAGGTGACGAACCGGGATCGATCCACGCTGCGGTACGATTATATGAGGGGGCTGCACGTATGGATCCGTGGTGCCGGGCCGCCGCGTCGCCGCGGGGCCCCACTGCGCCACGATCGCAACCGCAGGCCGGCGACCCAGGGAAAGAGGGGATGCACGCAGTCCCGACCGGGATCCGGTCGGACCGTGTCGGTTCTGCGGTGTCGAATTCGCCTTCCAGCCGCCCGCTCGCCGGGGTACCCGTCGTCTCGATCTCGCAGTATCGAATTCGATAAAATCGGCGGTGGGATTATGCGTGGTCGCCTGCCACCTGAGCGCATGAGTTCGACGACGCCACCGAACGCCTCCCCGAACGTGGACCGCACCCGGGACGGCACGCGTTTGCGTGTCGAGCTCACGGGCGAGTTCGAGGTGGCGGACGTCGTCACCGCGATGGCGCGTGCGCGCCACGTCGCCGAGGAGTGCGACGCCGACTTCGGCGTCATCGTCGACGTGCGCGAGTTCACCGCTCGCGGGAACGCGCTCGCCGCGCTCGGCGAGTGGGAGACGTTCCTCCGGATGGCGGGCGCGACGGCGGTCGTCCGCGTCGGCGACGACGGCGCCGTCGGCGGCGCCGACCGTCGCGCCGCGTCGCTCGAGGCGGCCGAACGGATGATCTCTCGGTAGCCCTCGGTTCGCGTTCCGTTCCGTTCCGTTTCGGTCCGCTCGGCTCCGGTCCGTCCCGTCCCGTGCTCCGAGTTCACTACGATCGGCGAGCGACGGCACACGATCGCGACGAGAGACGGCGCCGCCGCTTGCGGGCGCGAGGACGAGGACAAAGGAGTGATCGCGAAATCCAGTCGCCGGCTTACAGTTCCGCCTCGAAGTCCTCGAGGGCGTAGCCGGGCTCGGCGCCGCGGCGGTCGAGCGTCTCGTTGGCGAGCAGCCAGTAGACGACCGACAGGGCGCGGCGACCCTTGTTGTTGGTGGGGATGACCAGGTCGACGTTGCTGACCTGGTTGTTCGAGTCGCACATGGCGATGACGGGGATGCCGACCGTGATGGCCTCCTTGACCGCCTGCGCGTCCCCGATGGGGTCGGTGACGACCACGACGTCCGGCTCGATGTAGCCGGCGTACTTCGGGTTCGTCAGCGTCCCCGGGATGAAGCGCCCGGTGCGGGCGCGCGCGCCGATGGCGTCGGCGAACTTCTCCGCCGGGAAGCGGCCGTACTGGCGCGAGGAGGTGACGAGCACCTGCTCGGGGTCGTAGTCGGCCAGGAACGAGGCCGCCGTCCGGATGCGACCGTCCGTCTTGCTCACGTCGAGCACGTACAGGCCGTCGTCGCGGACGCGGTGGATGAACCGCTCCATGTCCTTCGTCTTCTGCTGGGTTCCGATGTGGACCCCCGCAGAGAGGTAGTCCTCGACGGGGATGAGGAGGTCGGCCTCCTCGTCCGGCATGACGTCCTCGTCGAAGCGCGGACCCGCGTCCGCCTCCTCGTCGGCCGCCTCGGTCTCTGCTGGCTGTGCCTCAGTGTCGTCGGGCGACTCCTCGGCCGCGGGCTGGGTCTCTGCGACCTCCTCCTCGGCGTCGGCCGCCTCTTCGGTGTCTGCGTCGTTCTCGCTTTCGCTCATACTGCCTCCTCCGCGATGCGGATGAGTTCGTTCAGCTTTGCGGTGCGCTCGCCGCCGACCGTCCCCGTCTTGATGAACGAGGCGTCGGTCGCCACGGCGAGGTGTGCGATGGTCGTGTCCTCGGTCTCCCCCGAGCGGTGGGAGACGACCGCGTCCAGCCCGTTGCGCTGGGCCAGTTCGACGGCGTCGAACGCGTCCGACAGCGTCCCGATCTGGTTCGGCTTGATCAGGATGCTGTTGGCCGCGCCCTCGTCGATGCCCCGCGAGAGGCGCTCGACGTTCGTGACGAACAGGTCGTCGCCGCAGATCAGCGTGCGGTCGCCCACTCTGTCGGTCAGGTCCGCGAAGCCGTCGTAGTCGTCCTCGTCGAGGGGATCCTCGACGTACGCGAGGTCGTAGTCGTCGACCAGTTCGGCCATGTACTCGACCTGCTCGGCCGAGGTCCGCTCGGCGTCGCCGTAGCGGTAGACGCCGGCGTCGGCGTCGTACAGCTCCGATGCGGCCACGTCGAGACCGAACTTGATCTCGAAGCCGAGCGCCTCCTCGACGCGCGAGGTCGCCTCGTCGACGATCTCGAACGCCTCCGCGTCGGAGACGGCGGGCGCCCACGCGCCCTCGTCACCCTTCGCGGCGGCGACGCCGCGGTCGGCGAGGATCTCGGCGACCGCGGCGTGCACGTCGGCGTTCGCGAAGACCGCCTCCGCGACCGACGGCGCGCCCACGGGCGCCGAGAGGAACTCCTGAATGTGGGTCGCGTCGGCGGCGTGTTCGCCGCCGCCGACGACGTTCCCCAACGGGACCGGGAACGACTGGTCCGCGTCGCGGAAGGTGCCCCCGAGATGTTGGAACAGCGGCGCGCCCAGCACGTCGGCGCCCGCCTTCGACGCCGCCATCGAGACGGCGACGGCGCTGTTGGCGCCGATCTCCGAGAAGTCGTCCGTTCCGTCGGCGGCGTGCAGCGCGGCGTCGACGTCGCGCTGGTTGCCGGCGTGGACCGAGCTCTCGAGGCGCGGCACGGCGTGCTCGCGGGCGGCCGCGATGGCTTCCATCGGCGGCAGTTCGATCGCCTCGTACTCGCCCGTCGACGCCCCGGAGGGCGCCGCCGCGCGGCCGAAGCCGCCCGACTGAGTGAGCACGTCCGCCTCGACTGTCGGGTTCCCCCGAGAATCGAGGACGCGACGCAGCGAGACCGACTCGATCAGCGTCATCTACTTCCCCTCCCGGCGGACCGTGAACGGCAACACGCCGGCGTCGTACTCCTCGGCCGCGATGAGGATCGGCTCGGACTGCTCGCTGTCGATCAGCGCCGGCGCGCCGAACGCCAACTGCAGCGATCGCGCGCCCAGGATCCGGGCCTTCTCGTACCGGTTGTACTCCAGGTTCCCGCTCATTGGTAGGGGGAGACGACGTCGACCAGGTCCGTGTGGCTCACCATCATCCGCCGACAGCAGTGGCGGTCCACGCCGAGTTCGTCGAGAACCGCTGCGGGGTCCTCGTCGCCCTCCTTGGCGCGGGCTTTGAACTCCTCCCAGTGTTCACCGATGACGTTGCCGCACGTGAAACACCGGACAGGGATCATCATGGGTGGACCACCTCAGCGGTACGACTTCTGGTAGCGAGCGCGCGCGCCGGGCCCGCCCCACTTCTTCGGTTCGCTCTGCCGGGAGTCGTTGACCAGCAGTGAGCGGTCGAACTCCATGAACGCGTCGCGGAGCTCGGCGTCGTTTCGGTGCTGCACCATCCCGCGGGCGATGGCCGTGCGGACCGCGTCGGCCTGCCCGGCGAAGCCGCCGCCGTTGACGGTCACGTCGATGTCGACCTCCGAGCGGAGGTCATCGCCGGCGACGCGGAACGGCTCCAGCATCTTCAGGCGCGCCATCTCCGGTTCGACCAGCTCGACGGGCTGGGAGTCGATACGCACTCGCCCCTCGCCGTCCGTGACGGTGGCGCGGGCGACGGCGGTCTTCTTCTTTCCGGACGTGTTCGTTACCATGTAACGTTGGCCCCCAGGTCCTCGGCGATCTCGCCGAGGGTGGTGAACTTGATGTTCGACAGGCGATCGAGTGAGGTGCCGTCAAGCACCTCCGGCTCCGGCGCGTCCTCGTCGGGTGAGGTCGTCTCGGAGTCGAACGGGTTGCCGATGTACACGCGGACGTTCTCGAACGCCTCGCGACCGTTCGTGGTCTTGTACGGCAGCATCCCGCGGACCGACCGCTTGAAGATGCGGTCGGGTCGCTTCGGGTAGTACGGGCCCGAGTCGGAGCCGAGGTTCGCGCGGGTGCGGTACTTCTCGAGCGTCGTCTCGGTGTTGCCCGTGATGATCGCGCGCTCGGCGTTGACGATCGCGACGCGCTCGCCGTCGAGCGCCTTCTGTGCGACCTTCGATGCGACGCGACCCATGATGGCGTCGCGTCCGTCGACGACCACGTCGGCCTCGAACTCGGCGAGACTCATCGGATCACCCGGACATCGGTCCCTTCGGGGTTGTTCGACAGCGCTTCCTCCAGCCGGACGGCCTCGCCAGCCTGATCGATCTTCGTCTCGGCGGTGCCGGAGAAGTCGACGGCGGCGACGGTGACGTCCTTACGGAGCACGCCCGAGCCGAGCACCTTGCCCGGCACGACGACGGTCTCGTCCTCGTTTGCGTACCGCTCGATGCGGCCGAGGTTGACCTCCGCGTGCGTGCGCCGCGGCTTTTCGAGCCGGTCGGCGACGTCCTGCCACACGTTGGCATCGGACGACCGCGCGACCGACTTCAGTTCGGCGATGAGGTTCTGAAGTCTCGGATTAGTCTTGCTACTACTCATACGATTACCTCCTGAGTGGGAGTTACAGCGAGAGAACGGGAGTGCAGGGGGCAGGATTTGAACCTGCGAACCTCTACAGGACAGCGCCCTGAACGCTGCGCCGTTGGCCAGACTGGGCTACCCCTGCTCGCGTCCCGTCGTTTGCCGTCCCACCGGATAACCCCTTCGGTCCACCCCGTCCGTTCGAGACGGTGACGGCGGGTCCGCTGGCCGGTCGGACCCGACGCGGGGGCGGACGTTCGGTGGGTGTGGTGAGACGGCGACATCTGTGGATTAGACTGCGACCTTGTCTGCCAGTTCGTCCGCGCGGTCACGCAACGACTCGACCGCTCGGAGGGTGAGTTCCTCGACGCTCATCGACCCGTCCGTCTCGATGTGGAAGACGAACGCGCCGGGCACGTCCTCGATATCCAGCTCCTTGCCGGGGTATCGCTCGGTGAGGTCGGCGTCGAACTCGTCGGTGTGGACGAGGTCGCCGTCCTCGGTCTCGATGACGCCGCGGAGGATGTTCGGCTCCTCCTCGTCGAACTCGTCGGCGTCGCCGACGACGTTCACGCGCTGCAGGTGGCGGTAGCCGACGGCCACGCCGCCTTGGTGTTTCGCGTGTTCCTTCCCGGATTCGAGCACCGCGTCGGCCTCGAACTCCAGGCGCTGTCCCTCCTTCAGTTCGATGATGGGGACGTTCTCGTCGGCGGGCTGGACGAGGTCGTCGGACGTCTCGATGTCGCCCGAGTACGCCGTCGCCGGCCCCTCGACGTCGAGCGCGAGGGTGGCGGTTTCGCCGACCTCGTAGTCGTCGAGCGGCGTCGTCAGGGGAACGAGCCCCAAGCGGAGTCCGACCATCTCGTCGAACATCACCGACGAGTTCTCGACGAACCGAACGGTGTCGATCGAGAACGTCGGAACCTCCGAGAGGATCGTCCGGCGCAGGCCGTTCGCGACCGCGGGGGTGAGCCCACGAACGAGCAGCCGCGCGGATCGGTCGTCTCGAGTGACTACCTCGACGTCGAAGTCATCCGCCATGGATTACAGGCGGTTCTTCTTGGGCGCACGAGTGCCGTCGTGCGGGATCGGGGTCACGTCCTCGATGCGACCGATCTCGATCCCGGCGCGGGCGAGCGCGCGGATCGTCGGCTGCGCGCCCGGCCCGGGGGACTTCTGGGCGTTGCCACCGGGACCGCGGATGCGGACGTGGACGCCCTCGATACCCTGCGCCTTGAGCTGTTCGGCGACGCCCTCGGCCATCTGCATGGCCGCGTACGGCGACGCCTCGTCTCGGTTCTGCTTCACCACGGCGCCGCCCGAGGACTTGATCAGCGTCTCCGCCCCCGTGATGTCGGTGACCGTGATGAGCGTGTTGTTGAACGACGCGAAGACGTTCGCGATCGCCCAGCGGCTCTCGGTGTTCTCGGATTCGCTCATTTACTGACCCTCCGCGCGTTCCGGGTGGAGTTCGTCCGCGAGCGGGGAGATCTCGTCGAAGTCGACGAGGCTCTCCTCGACCGTCTCGACCTTGTACGACGGGCGCGTGACGCGGGCGTCCCCGACGACCACGTGGCCGTGGAGGATGAACTGCCGCGCCTGCTTCGTCGAGTTACCGACGCCGTTGCGGTACGCGACCGTCTGGAGCCGGCGCTCGAGCACGTCGGTCACGTCGAGCGACAGGACGTCCGTAATGGCGTCCGTGTCGTCGAGGATCCCGAGGCGCTGGAGTCGCGAGACGAAGTCGGCGCCGGCCTCGTTGGCCGCCTCGACGTCGCCCTGCGCCTCGCCGATGAGGCGTCGCGCCTCGCGGCGGTAGCGGCGCAGTTCCGACTGCGCGCGCCACAGTTCCTCCTTGTTCTTCAGACCGTAGCGGGAGAGCAGGTCCGACTCCTCGTCGATGCGCTCGCCCTGGTACGGGTGGTTCGGCGTCTCGTAGCGCTTGGTGGAGGTTCCGGTACTCATTCGTCGTCATCCTCCGCGGCGGCCGCTTCCTCCTCGGCCTGCTCTTCGCGGATCTCCTCGACGTTGACTCCGATGGTGCCCTCGGTCCGGCCCGTGGACTTGGTCCGCTGTCCGCGGACCTTCTGCCCGCGCTTGTGGCGGACGCCCTTGTAGGAGTCGATCATCTTCATCCGGTTGATGTCGTGGCGGCGCTTCTCGTTGAGGTCCCCGCCCACGATGTGGTCGGTCTCGCCGGTGAAGAAGTCCTTCTGCCGGTTGACCATCCACTCGGGCACGTGGTCCGAGAAGTTCTGGACGACGTCGACGACGCTGTCGATGTCGTCCTGATCGAGGCGGCCGAACGTGGCGGTTCGGTCCACGTCGGCCGTCTCGGCCACCAGGCGCGCCGTGCGCTGGCCGATGCCTTTCATGTCGCTGAGACTGCGCTCGACGGTCTTCGTCCCGTCCAGGTCCGTCTGGCCGATGCGGACGAAGTACTGGAGGTCCTCGTCGTCCTCCTCCGCGTCGGGCGCGTTCTCTGGTTCTTCTGCACTCATGTCTTGGTGTGTGGTCAGCGTTGCGGCGGGGATTCGAACCCCGGAGGCTTGCGCCACTGAGTTAGCAACCCAGCGCCTTGGGCCAGGCTTGGCTACCGCAACACCTGTGTGCTGTATCGTCGCCTCGCGAGCCATCGCGGCTCCGGACTCGGGACCCGCTGCCCCTACAGTGTCTGCGTTCGGTGTAACTCGGAGGCCGTACTTAAACATCACGAAAGCCACGGTCGCCGTGCGAGGGCGTCACGGCCGTGTGAACGAGCGTCACAGTCGGTTCGCCCGGTCCGATCAGACGGGCGCACAGCGCCGACGCGGGCTCCCCCACCTCACGCGCGGTCCACGTCCACGAACTCGAAGCGGGCGCCCCCCGACGCCGAGGCCGTCGCCGACACGGTCCACCCGTGTGCTTCCGCGATCCCGCGGACGATGCTCAGGCCGAACCCGGTTCCCTCGTCGCGCGTGGAGTACCCGTGGTCGAACACCCCCTCGCGGTCGGCCTCCGGGATCCCCGGACCGTCGTCGGCGACGGCGAACCCGCCAGAGATCGTCTCGACGGCGACGTGCACGTCGTCGTCGCCGTGTTCGACGGCGTTCCGGAACAGGTTCTCCAGCAGTTGGAGCAGGCGGCTCCGCTCGGCCACGACCGTCGGCGCGCCCTCGGCGTCGAGCGTCGCCGACCCGGTCTCGACGGTCGCCCACGCCTCCGACGCTGCCGCGGCCAGGTCGACCGGATCCGGGTCCTCGACGGCACTCCCCGTCCGCGCCATCGTCAGCACGTCCGAGACGATCCGCTCCATCCGGTCGTGGGCGTTGGCCACCTTCCCGAGACGCTCGTCGTCGAGTTCCGCCGACAGCAGTTCGAGCTGGCCCTTCGCGACCGACAGGGGGTTGCGGAGGTCGTGGCTCACGATCGTCGCGAACTCCTCGAGTCGGTCGTTCTGGCGTCGGAGGTCCTCCTCGATCACCCGCCGTTCCAGTTCGGCGGACACCCACTCCGCCATCAGTTCGACGAGCGTCACCTGCCACCCGTCGAACGGCTCGGTGCGGGGCTCGCGGTCGTAGAAGCAGAACGTCCCGTACACCGACCCGTTCACCCGGACCGGCGCGCCGAGGTAACAGGAGATCCCCCAGTCGGCGTTGCCGGCGCGGTCGGCCAGTTCGGGGAAGTCGTCCACGTCGCTGAGCGCGAGCGACCCCTCGGTGACGACGACCCGCTCGCAGTTGGTCGTCGACAGGTCGACCGCGTCGCCGGCGGCGACGCTGTCGTCGGGGGCGTGGACGATCTCGAACACGTACCGGTCGTCCCGGACCCGCGAGAGCGTGCCGTACTCGGTGTCGAGCATGTCGGCACCGATCTCAAGCAGTCCGGAGACGCGTTCCTCGAACGTCCGATCGGGCTCCGCGAGCGTCTCGGTGATCGCGGCCAGCGCCTCCTCGTGCAGCCGGAGCTGCTCGCGGCGCTCGTGCTCGTCGGTCACGTCCCGGAAGAACACCGACAGGCCCGACTCCGAGGGGTACGCCCGGACGTCCAACCGCGCGTCGAGCGGCTCGTAATACGCCTCGAACTCGACGACCGACTGCGTCTCCATCGCCTCGACGTAGTTGTCGTGAAACGCCGTGTCGACGGCGTCCGGGATCAGCTCCCAGATGGTCCGGCCGACCAGTTCGTCGGCGGCGGACCCGTCGGCCGCGTTCCTGACGATCTCCTCGCCTCGGTCGTTGAGGAAGGTGAACCGCCACTCGTCGTCGAGGGCGAAGAACGCGTCCGTCATCCGGTCGAGGAGCGCCGGATCGAGGAACGACTCCCCGCCGATCTCGACCGAACCGGGCCGAGACGGCGGCGTCTCCTCGTTGTCTGTCATTGTCTGTGTGGCGGGAGCAGCGGGGATAAAAAGTTCGGCGAATGGCTCGTCGATCGCGGCCGACCGGGATCGGTCACGCGACGGCGTCGTCAGTTGTCAGACCGGTCAGTTGTCGGGCCAGCGCTCGATGTACACCGTCTCGTCGGTGTAGAATCGGACGGCGTCGTCGCCCTGGGCGTGGAGGTCTCCGAAGAACGAGTCCTTGTCGCCGCCGAAGTGGAAGAACGCCATCGCGGCGGCGGTGCCGACGTTGACACCGACGTTGCCGGCGTCGACCTCGAGGCGGAACTGCCGCGCCTCGCCGCCGTCGCTGGTGAACAGCGACGCCGCGTTGCCGAACTGCGAGCGGTTCACCAGCGACACGGCGTCGTCGAAGTCCTCCGCACGGATCAGCGCCAGCACCGGCCCGAAGATCTCCTCGCGGGCGATCGTCGCGTCGGGGTCCACGTCGCCGAAGACGGTCGCGCCGAGGTGATACCCCGCCTCCGGAACCTCCTGCTCGCGGCCGTCGAGGAGGAGTTCGGCCCCCTCCTCGACGCCGGTCTCGACGTACTCGAGCACCGAGTCGCGGTGCGGGCCGGACACGAGCGGCCCCATGTCGGTCCCCTCTTCGAGCCCCGAGCCGATCTCCATCGCCCTCGCCTCGTCGACGAGCAGCTCGGCGAACTCGTCGTACACCTCGTCCTCGACGACGGCGACGGGGTTCGCGAGACAGCGCTGGCCGGCGTTGGCGAACGCCGACGAGCAGGTCTGTTCGGCGGCGAACTGCAGGTTCGCGTTCGCCGAGACGACGACGTGGTTCTTCGCGCCGCCCTGCGCCTGCACGCGCTTGCCGGCACCGGCGGCGGTCTCGTACACGTGCTGTGCGATCGGCGTCGACCCGACGAACGAGACCGCCTCGATACCGTCGTGGGTGATGAGTCGGTTCACGGTGTCGGGGCCGCCGTGGACGACGTTGACGACGCCGTCGGGGAAGCCCGCCTCGTCGACGAGGCTGGCGATCCGGTTCGCGGTGAACGGGTCGCGCTCGCTGGGCTTGAGGACGAAGGTGTTGCCCGTCGCGACCGCGTACGGGAGGAACCACAGCGGGATCATCGCGGGGAAGTTGAACGGCGTCACGGCGACGACGGTCCCGAGCGGCTGTCGCACGGCGGTCTCGTCGATGTTCGGTGCCGCGTGCGGGAGGTGCCCCGCCTGCATCATCGTCGGGATGCCGCAGGCGACCTCGACGTTCTCGATCCCGCGTCGGATCTCGCCCATCGCCTCCGCCTTCGTCTTCCCGTGTTCGGTGACGAGCACCTCCGCGAGCGACTCCTGGTGCTCCTCCAGCAGGCTCTTGAACCGGAACAGCGGCTGGATGCGCTCCTCGACGGCCGTCGTGGACCACTCCTCGAACGCCCCGTTGGCCAGCGCGATCGCCTCGTCCTCGTCGTCGGCCGACGAGAAGGCGATCGACCCGAGCTGGTCGCCGGTCGCGGGATTCTCCACGTTCAGCGACTCGTCGCCGGTCGCCTCGCGCCACTCGCCGCCGACGTAATTGTGCGCGACCTCTCCGTCCCCGATTGGGTCTACCATGATGATCGATCACGCACGTCGTGGGAAAGAGGTACCGTTGCCGGTGATGTCTGTAGCTAAACCGAGAAGGCGGTATCGCACGAGGTCAGCGTCGTCTCGGTCGCCTACGGGTGCGCGTAGAAGGCGAGGTACTCGCCGGGCTCCGCTTCCTCGACGTCGTCGTCGGCCGCGGCGTCGAACCGGGCGAAGCCGACGCGCTCGAACTGCACCAGGTCGTCCACGTCGTAGTCGGCGTAGCCGGGCTCGGCGTAGCCGACCACGTCGCCGTCCATCGTGCGGAGTCGCACGCGGACGTGCTCGTCGTCGCCGGCGCCGACCCAGTGGACCACGGGGACGCCCTCCTCGCGCACGAGGTCGATGTCGGTGCCGACCCACTCCAGTTCGTCGCCGTCGCGGCGGAGACAGCCGAACCCCTTGAGCCAGACGCGCTCGCCGTCGGCGGGCACGTCCTCCGACTCCAGCAGGACGGCATCGCTCGCGGGAACGTCGCGGTCGCCGCGGTCCTCGTGGTTTGGATGCAGCGGCGGGTGGCCCGCGTCGGGCACGTCGCCGGCGAGGTCGAACGCCTCGACGGCGCCCTCGGGCAGCCGGTCGCGGTGGGCGGCGTCGGAGGCGGCGCCGTCGCGGACGAGGAACCTGCGGTCGGTGTCGTCGTCGATCAGGTCGCGGTTGTTGGCGTAGATGCTCGACATCGCCAGATCGACGTTGCTCGTGGACACCCCCAGATCGACCATCGCGTCGACGATGGCCTGTCCGCGGATCCCGCGACGCTTCACCGACGCGAGCGTCGGCGCGCGCGGGTCGTCCCAGCCGGTCAGCTCGCCCGAGTCGACCCGCTCTTTGATCGTGGAGGTGGACATCGGCACGTCGTAGGCGTCGATCTGGACGTGTCCCCAGTGGACGACCTCGGGGTACTCCCAGCCGAAGTAGTCGTAGACGAAGCGCTGTCGCTTGGCGGAGTCCTGAAGGTCGATACCGCGGATGATGTGCGTGACGCCCGTGAGGTGGTCGTCGATGCCGGACTGGAAGTCGAGCATCGGCCACGCGCGGTAGTCGGCGGCCTCCTCGCGCGGGTGCGGCGTGTCGACCATGCGAAAGGCGACGAAGTCGCGCATCGCGGGGTTCTTGTGCTCGATGTCGGTCTTCACCCGGAGGACCATCTCGCCGTCGGCGTACTCGCCCTCGACCATCGCCTCGAACTCCTCGCGCACCGTCTCGACGGACTTGTCGCGGTGGTCACAGGGCTCGGCGTCGGCCTTCAGCCCGCGGAAGTGCTCGGCCGGGCACGAGCAGGTGTAGGCGCCGCCCTTCTCGATGAGCTCGCGCGCGTGCTCGTAGTACGTCTCGACGCGATCGCTCGCCTTCAGCACCTCGTCGGGCTCGAAGCCGAGGTAGCCGATGGCGTCGAGGATCTCGTCGTAGGCGTCCAGGTCCGGACGCTTGGTCTCGGGGTCGGTGTCGTCGAACCGGCAGAGCATCCAGCCGTCGTATAGCTCCTTGTACGTCCCGATGACCGCGGGCATCCGCGCGGAGCCGAGGTGCCACGGGCCGTTCGGATTCGGCGCGAGCCGCATCCGGATCTCGTCGTACTCGTCGGCGTTCGGGAGGTCGGGGAGCACCTGATCGTCCTCCTCGTCCTCCGCCTCCAACTCCTCGACGAGGTCGGGCGCGAGGTCGAGCAGTCGCTCGCGGCGCTCGTCGTCGCTCATCCGCGAGACCTCCGCGACCACCGGCGCGACGACGCCGGGAACCTCGTCGCCGTGGGGTCGGAAGTCGGGGTTCTCCCCCATCAGCGGGCCCATGATGGCGCCCACCTCGGGGTCCGAACCGTGCTTCAGGGCGTTGTAGAGGGCGTGCGTCTCCGCCTCCTCGCGCACGCGCTCGCTGAGATCGTCGTCCATTACGCCGGGATTCTCTCCGCGCGCCCAAAACCGGTCCGGATCGCGTTCGGAGCGGACGGGGCGGCGATCGCGGTGGCGACGGCTCCGTGGCGGTGAAAACCGGCCGCACCGGCGGAGCCACGCTACGGCGGGTCCATGCTCCGGCGGCGCGACCGAGCGGTGTGCGAGTGGCACACGCGGGTAGGGGCGATCGGACACACGTCGCTCACCGATATAGGCGCGTCGACCGTTCACGTCGTTTCACGCCGGCGCCATCCGATGAACGACCGGTAGTCGGCGCGTACCGTCACCCCTCACACCGGGTTTCATGTGCTCCCGAATGGATCGCCGGTCATGCCAGTCTACTACGAGGACGTCGAGGTCGGCGCGGTCGAAACGTACGGCGACTACGAGGTGACCCGCGAGGAGGTGCTGTCGTTCGCCGAGCAGTACGACCCGCAGTGGTTCCATACCGACCCCGATCGCGCGGCCGAGGAGTCGCCCTACGGCGGCGTGATCGCCTCCGGCTGGCACACCGCCGCGATGACGATGCGCCTGCTCGTCGAGGGCACGCTCGCCGACGCCGCGACCGTCGGCGCGAAGGGGGTCGACGAACTGCGCTGGTTGGTGCCGGTGCGGCCGGGGGACACCCTCAGCATCGAGAACGAGGTACTCGAGAAGGTTCCCGAACGCTCCGAGCGCGGGCTGGTCCGGGCGCGAACGCGGACATACAACCGCGATGACGAGGCGGTGTTCTCGATGATCGGGAACGTGATGTACCTGCGCCGAAGCGACGAGTAGGCGGCGGTTACGCGGTCGGCGGCGTGGCGTCGGGCGCCGTCAGCGGGCCGGTCGTTCGTCGTCGCGTTCGTCGTTGTGCGCCCCGTCGCGCTCGCGCTCGCTGTGGTCGGCGTGTTCCATGAGATCGGTCGCCCGCCGGAACACGCCCGTCAGCGTCGTCATCTCCTTGCTCGTCGGATGCGCGCGCCCGACGAGCCGGCGGATCAGTCGTTCGCTGCGCTCGCGCTTGTGATCGCGCGACTCCGCCTCGTCGAGGAACGCGCCGAACTGCTCGTAGAAGCGCTCGATCTCCGGTTCGTCGGCGCGTTCGTGTTCAACGTCCGGTAGCTGGTACTCCTCGAGGAACAGCGATCGAAGCTCGTACAGCGTCACCGTCGCCGCCTGCCCGAGGTTCATCACCGGGTACTCGGGGTTCGCGGGGATGGAGATGACCTCGTCTAACTGTTCGAGCTCGTCGTTGTTCAGGCCGGTCCCCTCACGGCCGAACACCAGCGCGGTATCGGTGTCGACTGTGGCCAGCGACTCGCGTAGCTCCGCGGGGGTCTTGAACGGGTAGCGAACGTGGCGTCGGGCGTCCTCGCCGGTGATCGCGGTAGTGCCGACGGTGTGGTAGTTCTCGACGATCTCGTCGAGGGTGACCGTGTCCGCGTTCGGGAGCACGTCCTCGCGGGCGTGGCCGGCGAAGCCGTACGCCTCGCCGTCGCGGTCGATCTCCGGCGGGTCGACCAGCTTCAGGTCGTCAAGGCCGAAGTTCTTCATCGCCCGCGCGATGGTGCCGACGTTGCCCGGCGTCTCGGGTTCGACCACGACGACGACGAACTCGCGGTCGCCGCCGTCGGCGGCGCCGGCCTCGGTCGCGTCGTCGCTCATGTCGGGTACTCCCGATCGAGATCGAGGTCGAAATCGTCGTCGCCGTCCGCGTCGTCGCCGCCCTCGCCGCCGTCCGCGTCGTCGCAGCCCTCGCCGCCGTCCGCGTCGTCGCCGTCCTCGTCCTCACCCTCGTCGAAGTCCGGGCGCTCGTCCGTCAGGAGGTCGTCGTCCTCGTACAGGTCCTCCGGGTCTCGCAGGTCCGGCAGCTCCTCGGGGGCCTCCTCGACGTGCTCCATGCCGCCGTAGCCGTCGGGGGCGCGGCCGCCGTCGTCGAACCACTCGTGGAACGCGTCACGGAACGTCTCCTCGCCGGCGATCGAGGAACCGCCGCGCTCGCGGAACCAGTAGAGGAAGTCCGCCTCGTGTTCGTCACACAGCAGCACCTCGTCGAGCGGCTCGCCGTAGACGATGCTCGCGACCCTACACCGTCGTTTGTTCTCCTCGCCGTGGATGAGATAGCAGGCGTCGCAGGGCTTGTTCATCACGACCTGAAGCCGCACGAGCCGGTGTCGGGGCTCCTTCGGGATCTCCTCCAGCGGCCTCCAGCCGCCGGCGTCGGTGAAGATCTCGTCCTCGTCGAAGCGCCAGCCGCGCAGGCCGATACTCACCTTACCCATTTGCCTCGCCTTGCCGCGCGTCCGGGATAAGCGGCGCGCTCTGGGGGCCGGCGACCTACCGTCCCGCACCGACATCGAACCGCCGCCTCCGCGATCACAACACCGAAACGCGAGCCTCCCCTGTCACGGTTCATGCGAACTGTCGACGCCGCCGGACTCCCGATCGGCGACGATCACCCGCCGCGGATCATGGGCGTGTTGAACGTCTCGAAGGAGTCGCCGTACGACCCCAGCGTGTACGACGACCCCGGCGAGGCCGCCCGCTACGTCGACGACGAACTGATCGGCGAGGGCGCCGACATCGTCGACGTGGGTCTCGAATCCGCGAACAAGCGCTTCGAGGTGCTGTCGGCCGAGGAGGAACTGGAGCGACTCGACACCGCGATCGAGACGATCGAGAGCGTCTCCGGCGACGCCGTCTTCTCCATCGAGACGCGCTACCACGAGGTCGCCGACGCGGCGCTGGATCGCGGCTTCGACATGGGGAACGACATCTGCGGG
>Ga0207718_100060_pt1 | contig 134841 bp, 132 predicted proteins | sample A23M2SouthBayCA_FD_187749 | JGI IMG/M metagenome (GOLD analysis project Ga0207718, IMG submission 187749) | Aerobic enrichment media microbial communities from Eden Landing Ponds, California, USA - A23 M2 (SPAdes) | ecosystem: Environmental > Aquatic > Marine > Unclassified | place: Emeryville...
CCGGGACACCGCCGAGACGCTGACGGACTTCCTGGGTGAGCACTTCACCGTCGAGAAGTTCGTCGGCCAGAGCGACACAGAGGGTAGCGACGGCATGACCCAGACCGAACAGCAGGAGACCTTGGAAGCCTTCCGGGCCGGCGAATTCGAGGTGCTGGTCTCGACCAGCGTCGCCGAGGAGGGCTTAGACGTCCCCGAGGTCGATCTCGTCCTCTTCTACGAACCTGTCCCCACCGCGATCCGGTCGATCCAGCGCAAGGGCCGGACCGGTCGCCAGACCGAGGGCGCGGTCGTGGTCCTGATCGCCGAGGATACCCGCGACGAGGCCTACTTCTGGAAGGCCCGCCAGGACGAGAAGCGCATGGAGGAGGAACTCCGGGCGCTGAAGGACATGGCCGGCGACATCGAGAGTCACCTCCACGAACAGATGGGCCTGGACGGGTTCGACGAGGCGTCCCCGGAATCGAATGGGACGGCCACCGGAAACGACACGGTCGACAGTGACAGCGACGAAGAGACGGCTGATGGCGGAGACGACGGTGACGACGAGCCGAACCAGGACACCGCGGATGACGGCGAGGACGACGGCCAGACCGGTCTAGATGCGTTCGCGGCGGGCGACGATGACGTCACCGAGTCACCGACCGAGCAGGACTACGACCAGCCTGACGAGCCAGCCGAGACCACTGTCGCGACGGCCGATGGCGATGAGGCGGTCGAGGTCGTCATCGACCAGCGCGAACTCGACGCCTCGATCGGGCGGGACCTCTCGCGTCGCGATGGATTCGAGACCCGCCTGGAAACCTTGGACGTCGGCGACTACGTCCTCTCGGATCGCGTCGTCGTCGAGCGCAAAACGGTCGCGGACTTTCTCGATACGCTGACGGGCGGCGATCGCTCGATGTTCGAGCAGGTCAAAGACGACGCCCGGTACTACGATCGCCCGGTCGTGATTCTTGAGGGTGACGGACTCTACGAGGAGCGCAACGTCCATCCGAACGCGATCCGCGGCGCGCTGGCGTCGCTGGCGGTCGACTTCGGCGCGAGCGTCCTCCGGACCGCCAGCGAGAGCGAAACGGCCGACCTCCTGGCGACCATCGCCACTCGCGAGCAGGAGACCGACGACCGCGAAATCAGCGTTCACGGCGAGAAGGGTTCGAAGACGCTCTCCGAACAACAGGAGTACGTCGTCGCCTCGATCGCCGACGTGGGGCCGGTCATCGCGCGATCCCTCCTCGAACACTTCGGCAGCGTCGAGGCGGTGATGACCGCAAGCGAGGACGACCTCCTCGACGTCGAGGGCGTCGGCGAGGTCACCGCCGAGCGGATTCGAGAAGTTGTCAGTAGTGAGTACGAGGGGTAGGTTCGAAAATCTCCTTTCGCGAGGTCGCTACGGAATGATCTCGGCGATTCGCTGTGGTTCACCGGACAGCGATGGCTCGGGATCGACTAACTGGAGCACCTCGTGGTCGGTCACGTCGGGATAGGATTTCCCGACCGCATCTTCGATCATCTCCTTGTCGAGTCGGAAGTCCGTCCCCTCGTAGACGACGTCGACGCCGGTTTCGTCGAAGGACAGGGCAGTCATACCCGGGAATTGCGCACTGGCGAATATAAGCTTCTTGGAGCGAATGTTGGTAGCATTTAGTTACACGAATCCGGCTGCGAACAGCCAGAAAGCCCCGAGTGGCTCCGGTCGAGGGCCTCGCTGTCTCCGGAAATCGAAGATTTCCGGGATGACGAGACGGACGAAGTCCGTCTCGAACCACGCTCCTCACTGCGTTGCGGTGCTAGCGTCGGCCGTCATTCCGGAGCCACTCGCCCCTTTCAGTCCCACCCGTAGCCGGTTGGTCAGCCGGCATGGGCGGGACTGAAAGGGGCCGCGTTCTCAGCGAACCCCGGCGTCCGCGGCTCTGCCGCGTGGCTCGGGAGAGCGGAGCTCTCCCGGTGACGCAAGCACCTACTGGAGCGCAGCGAGCGCGAGACGCGAACAGAGTGAGCGTCTCGGTCCGCTCGAACGGCGAACGGAGTGAGCCGTGAGAGTCGCGGGAGCTGAGAACGCGGGGGCTTTCTGGCTCTCTGAACTGCTTGCTGCTAAACTAAATCGACCCAAATGTTCGGCGAAAGATCTCAGACGATCTGGGAGCGAAGTGACCCGTGAGCGGTGGGAATCCTGTGAGCCGTGGAGCCGGAACTGGTGATCTCTTGCAAAACAATCTCCCTCTCCACTCCTTCTTTGAACGCGGTCTGACGGCCATAGTGAAATTTAACTCCTCTGGAACAGACATTACACAACGAGCGCTAAGCGCCTGCGTGTTGAGCCCGTTCGACCATGCCCCTCGATGGGCGTGGGAGCGGGAACTGGCGTTGCTTTCACTCTCTACGAGAACTCCGTCAGACGGCCGTCAGACGCATGCTGGGGGTTTAAGACGGTAGATTTCACACGTACGAACGTGCTGCGATCGACGCCGCTCGAAGCGCTGGTGATCCCGGACGGGACGACCGTCGAGGAGCACGATCTGGTCACCGACGGCGACGTGGTCGTCGGCGGCCAGAGCACCGTCGAGTTCGGCGTCCGGGGGAACACCGTCATCGCGGGCGAGCGGACCCGTTTCGGGGGCCACATCGAGGCCGAGGGTGACTGTCGACTCGACATGTGGTGTGACGTCGCCGCGGACGTCCTCGTCGGCGAGGACGCGTATCTGGGCGAGCGCGTCCACATCGGCGGCGAGTTGAAGGTCGCGGGGGATCTCGACATCGGCGACGACGTCGACATCGACGACGGCTTCGAGGCCAACGGCTGGATCGTCATCCGGAACCCGATGCCGACGATCGTCTTCCTCTTTGTCTACCTCAGCCATCTCTTGCGGATCGGCGAGGAGGATGCCGCCGAGGACGTCCTGGCGGCGGCACTCGACGCCGACCGGGACGCTCAACCGCTGCTCGTCCCCCGCGGGACGCACGTCAGCGACGACGCCTGGCGGGTCTCCGCGCCGGCCCGCATCGGCGACGACTGCCGGCTCCACGGCAACCTCCGGGCCGAGTCGCTCACTGTCGGCCGCGACACGATCGTCTTCGGAAGCCTCCGGGCGAAAGACGACCTCACGGTCGGTCGGGCGACCGAGATCAAGGGCGACGTGACCACGCGCAACGGAACCGTCTCCATCGGCCCCGGCGTCCACGTCTGGGGCGACGTCGCCGCCGAGAACGTCGCGCTTCACGAAAACGCGACCGTCGATGGGACGATCCGGGTGGCCGACGAGATGGAGATGCATACCGATAGTGTGCTGGACGACGCCGACGAGGCGGCCGAGGCGATGGCTTCGGTCGCCGCCAATCTCGACGGGACGGAGTTCGTCGACTCGGACGGCCCTCCCGAACGGTCAGCCGACGACCCTGCCGAAGACGACGCGGGAGTGACTTCGTCATCGGACGAGGCGGGCTCGGAGACTGCCACTCCCGAGTCGTCGTCCGGCGAGTAACAGTTCGTCACGCAGTGCGAGTGACGGTTCTCAGGTCGCCGTCTCTGCTTGACGGTCCATCGACGTTCCCTCGAAAAGAGTCTGGCCCCGCCCCTTTCTCGTCTCGTCGGCCTACTCGGTCTCGTAGCGATCGAACAGGTTCGAGAGCTGGTTTGCGCGCATGCTGAGGGTCTTGGCGTTGACGTACATCTCGCCGAGGGCGAGCGTTTGCTCCTCGGCGACGGCGGCGACGCTCTCGGCTTCGTCCATGTTCTCGCGGCTGATCTCAGCGGCGCTGTCGGCGATGCTGGCGACTTCTTCGGATGACGCGGCCTGGTCGTCGGTCGCGTCGCTGATCTCCTTGATGCCGCTGGTGGTGTCCTGGACGTGATCCAGGACTGACTCTAAGGCGTCGAGGCCGTCGTCCATCGTCTCCTGGCCCTCGTTGACGGTCTCGCGCATCGTCTGCATCTCTTCGACGGTCTGTGTCGTCTGATCCTGGATATCCGTGATGAGGTCCTCGATCTCGCCGGTGGCGTCTTTGGTCTCCTCGGCCAGGCTCTTGACCTCGTCGGCGACGACGGTGAAGCCGTTGTTGTCGCCGTTGCTCGCGTGGGCGGCCTCGATCGAGGCGTTCAGCGCGAGGATGTTGGTCTGCTCGGCGATGTCGTCGATGAGGTCGACGATCTGTCCGACTTCCTCCATCCGGTTGTCGAGGGCTTCGACGGTCTCGACGACGTGTTCGGTCTGGTCGTCGACTTCGTTCATCGCGTCGCTGACGTCGCGGGCGGACTCGATCCCCTCGACGGTCCGGCGCTCGGTCTGGTCGGCCTTCTCGGAGACCTCGTCCGAGGAGGCTGCGACCTCCTCGATCGTCGCCGACATTTCGCCCATCTCCTCGGAGATCTGGGTCACCTGTTCGTGTTGCTCGTGGAAGGCGTCGGCGATGTCCTGGATGCTCTCGGCCATGTTCTCGGACGCTTCCCGGACGGCCTCGGTCGCCGTCGAGACCTGTCCGCTCGAGTCGGCGACGTCGTCGCTGAACTCGTCGGCCGCCCGGATCGTCCGTTCGAAGGCGACGACCATCTCGTTGAACTGCGCGGCGAGGTCGTTGAGGTCTTCCGATTCGGTGTCCTCGCCGAGTCGAACCGTCAGGTCGCCGTCGCTGACGTCGCCGATCGACTGGGAGTACGCCCCCACGCGATCCCCAAGCCCACCGTCGTCGACGATGCTCGTCCCGCCGTCTGGCGTCACCTTCGTCCGGCCAGGAGACGGCGGCGTACCCGTTCGAAGTGTGTCGATCGTCTCGCGTGCGTCCGCGAGGTCACGCTCGAGGGTCGCGCGTTCGTCTTTCAGTTGTGACCGCTCGGCTTCGAGGTCATCAACCCGGGCTTCGAGGGCTGCCCGCGTCGAGCGAAGCGACTCGATACGACCGCGGACGTCGCTGAGAGCGAACGCGAGCGTTGCGACCGCGAGAACGAAGCCGCCACCTGCCAGGAACGGATACGCCGCCGGCGGAGCCACGAACGGCAACGCGGCCTGCAGGACTGCATGCACCGGTTGGAACCCAAGAGCGACCCGGGTCTCTCGCGTGAGGGAGCGTGGCATAGGTCTACCTTGATAGATGATGCATAAATATCCTTCTACCACACCCGGCTCAGGGAGGGGGACTGGAACGGAAACGGACGGAAAAGCCGCCAGTCAGCGAACCCGTTGTCGACGCCTCAGGCGTCGAGTCCGAGGTCTTCGGCGCGACCGTCGATCCACTCCTGGAGTTCCTCGATGGCCTGTTCGCCCTCCTCGTCGTCGAAGAGGTGCTTGAACCGACCCTGCGTTTCGAGCCACTCGCGGATCGGCTTGCGGTCGCGAATCTCCTTCACGCTGGTGATCTCGCCGTCTTCCATCTCGAAGACCGGGAACAGCCCGGTCTCGACGGCGAGCTCGGCCATCTCGACGGTCTTCGAGGACTCGTAGCTCCAGCCGACCGGACACGGCGCGTAGACGTGGAGGAACTTCGGCCCGTCACGGGAGAGGGCCTCCTCGACCTTCTGCTTGAAGTCGTGGGGGTTCGAGATCGAGGCCGTCGCGACGTAGCCGACGCCGTGGTCGGCCGCGATCGAGGCCATGTCTTTCTTGTTCGTGTCGTTGCCGATGCTGACCTCGCCGGCGGGCGAGGTGGTCGTCGAGGCCCCGAGCGGCGTCTGGCTGGAGCGCTGGACGCCCGTGTTCATGTACGCCTCGTTGTCGTACATGATGTAGGTCACGTCGTGACCGCGCTCCATCATGCCACTGAGTGCACGGATCCCGATGTCGGCCGTCGCACCGTCACCGCCGATGGCGATGATGTTGACGTCGTCCTCGTCTTGCACGTCGAGGTGGTCGGGATCGCGCCGATCGAAGGACTGGTAGGCCGCTTCGACGCCGGCCGCCACACTGGCAGCGTTCTCGAAGATGTTGTGGATGTAGCTCGTCCCCCAGGAACTCTCGGGGTAGGGGGTCGAGACCACTTCCATACAGCCCGTGGCGTTGGTGACGATGGTGTTCGGCCCGGCGGCCTCGGTGATGTACTTCATCGCCAGCGCGGGGCCACACCCGGCACACGCGCGGTGGCCCGGGTTCCAGAGTTCCTCGTCGTGTTCGACCTCGTCGGTGAAGTCCTGATCCTGTAAGTCTGAACTCATTGCTGGTCACCTCCGGTCTGGAGGAGTTCCTCACGCAGCTGTGGCCACGATTCCTGCTCGTCGAAAGACATCGTCGCCGGGGCCTCCATGGTCTCCTCGATCATGGCACCGATCTCCGCCGCGGTGACGTCCCGGCCGGCCATGCCGATGACGAAGCTCTTGATCGGCGGCTGGTTCTCGGCGTGGTACAGCGTGCCCTTGATCTCGCCGGCAAGTGCGGACTCGTAGCCGGGGGACATCTCCTTGGTCAGGACGCCGACGGCCTCGGCGTCGCCCAGGGCCTCGCGGATCTCCTCGGTCGGGAACGGCCGGTGGACGCGCGGGCGGACGAGTCCGACGTCGACGCCCTGCTCGCGGTACTCGTCGATGACGCCGCGGATCGTCCCGGCGATCGACCCCAGGGCAACGAGGAGGTAGTCGGCGTCCCCGTGGTAGGTGTCGAGCATGCCGTTGTACTCGGTGTAGTCCCGGCCGAAGACCTCCTTGAACTCCTCGACAGTCTTCGCCCAGACGTCCTTCGATTCCATCATCGCGGCCTGGATCTCGTAGCGGGCCTCCGTCCAGTGTTCCGGCCGGGCGTAGGCACCCATCGTCTTCGGGTCCGAGGGGTCGAGCGTGTACTCGGGGTCACGCGGCGGGAGGAACTCGCTGACCTCCGCCTCGGTGGGGATGTCCGCGGGTTCCTGAACGTGAGTCAGGATGAACCCGTCGAAGTTCGAGAGCACGGGCAGGTTGACCTGCTCGGCGACACGGAAGCCCATCAGCACGTGGTCGATGGCCTCCTGGACGTCCTCGGCGTGGAACTGGAGCATGCCGCCGTCCCGTTCTGCGAAGGCGTCGGTGTGGTCGGCCCAGATAGAGAGGGGAGCCGACAGTGACCGGTTGGCGACCGCCATCACGATCGGCAGGCGCATGCCCGCGGCCGTAAAGAGCGGTTCGCTCATCAGCTTCAGGCCCTGGCTCGACGTCGCGGAGAAGGCGCGAGCGCCGGCGGCCGACGCGCCGATACACGTCGAGGCGGCGTTGAACTCGCTGTCGACCTTGATGAACTCGCTGTCGAGTTTCCCGTCGGCGACGAGTTCCGAGAGCTTCTCCACGACGCCGGTCTGGGGTGTGATCGGATACGCCGAGATGACGTCGGGGTCGGCGGCCATGACGCCTTTCGCCACGGCCGACGTCCCTTTCATCACTTCCTGTTGGTCGGACGGGTTCGCCTCCTGTTCAGCCTTCGCCATATCACTTCACCTCCCGGACCATCTCGATGGCGTCGGTGGGACAGACTTCCGCGCAGATCCCACAGCCCTTGCAGTAATCGAGGTCGAACCCGTAGAAGTCCTCGCCTTCGACTGGCTTGGCCGCCTGGTCCGGACAGTACGTATCACACTGCCCACACCCGATGCAGGCATCGACGTCGATGACGGGCTTGAACTGCCGCCAGGATCCCGTCTTGTTCGTCCGTGAGGTGTTCGGTTCCGCGACGGCACCAGTCGTGATCGTCAGGTTCTCGTATGGGTCGTCTGATTGACTCATGCTGATACCTCCGTGAAGGCGTCGTTGGTTGCGGCGACGTTCTGCTCGCCGATCTCGCCGCCGAACTTGCGGGTGATGACGGCTTCCATGCTGTCCTGGCCGAGCAGGCCGGTCGCGCCCGCGAAGGCCCCGAGCAGGGCCGTGTTCATGATCGGCCGACCGAGGTGTTCCAGCGCGATCTCGGTCGCGTCGACCGTGACCACTTCGGCGTCGGTCTCGATGTCGAGGTCTTCGGGGTCGGCATCGGTGTTGACCAGCACGAGGCCGTCCTCGCTGAGCCCGTCGGCGACGTCGACGTACTCGAGCAGGCTCGTGTCCTGAACGATGACGTAGTCGGGCTCGTCAACCTGGCTGCGATCCGTGATCTTCGTCTCGTCGAAGCGCGCGAACGCCTCGACCGGCGCGCCTCGTCGCTCGACGCCGAACGCCGGAAACGCCTGTGCCCAGGTCCCTTCCTCGTGTGCTGCCTGTGCCAATAGCTGTGCCAGCGTGACCGAACCCTGGCCGCCACGACCGTGAATGCGTATTTCTTCCATTGTGATCACCGTGATAGAGTGAAACCGAACGTGCGATGGTGGGCTCCTGGCTGACCCCCTACGCCGTGTCGTCGCACGTCGTCGGTCATCGGAGAGTCCACCTACTACACTGTATGTAATACATTATAACTAATGTATACCCCCAAAATTCGGGGTGTTTAAGGGCAGTACGTCCAGTTTTTCACGATTTACCCCGAACGTATGTAAGGTAACCGATCATTCTAAATCATCTTTTGTTATAGTTAGGCGACAGCTACGGGGTGCAGTCCCGGGGCTGAACGAACAGCGTCTCCGGTCAGGAGCCGTCGTTTGCAAGCGCTTGCAGGTCCCGGAGGGATTCGACGACGTGCGTTGGGTCCGGATCACCGGTCGGTCGATCGCCGTCCCGAACCAGCAGTGCCGAGTCAGTGCCGGCCCGATCGGCCGTCTCGACGTCCGAGAGCCGATCGCCGACGAAGAGCGTCTCGGCCGGGTCGACGCCGAGCGCGTCGATGGTATGCCCCAGATAGTGGGGGTCGGGCTTCATTCGATCGTAACCGTCGAGCGTCGGCGCTCGGCCGCGGACGGCCCCAAAGGCATCGCCCCAGTCGAAGTGTTCGCGGACGAACCGGACGGTGCCGTGGCGGTTGTTGCTCACGATCCCCAGCGTCGTCTCCTCGGCCAGCGACGACAGGACATCGACGTCGTCGAACGGTTCGCGCTCGCCGGCGATGATTCGTTCGTTTTCGAGCACCGTTGAGGCGTGTTCGCGATACCCCCAGAACCCCTCCGGCGGAAGGTCGTGGTGGGCACAGAACTCCCGGACTTCATCAGTGTCGTCCGGGTTGACCAGCGCTTCGGGAACCGTCTCGATTGTCACGTCGAAGTCATCGAGCGTCTCCCGGGCGGCCTCTCGGTAGACGGCGGGGGCCGTGTGATAGCCCGTCAGGAGGACGCCGTCCAGGTCGAAGACGATGGCGTCGTAGGACACGGATACCGCTCCTTTGGGCAACTCGCAGGTAGATGTTGTGATTGCGGACGTCCGGTTCGTGACTGCCGGCGTCTGGCCCGACCTTACTGTCTCAGCATCCCCGGGTCGAGATGAGCTAACGACTTCTTGAGTCAGTCATTCGCCCGCTGACGACCCGGCCCGCACCCACACGGCCATCTCGCCGGATTGGCGGTTGTCCCAGGCGTAGTAAGGGACGGCGGTGATCGGCGCGGTGGTCACCGCCGTCTCGTCGGCCGGCCGATAGAGTTCCCCATCCCAGCCGTCCATCCCTGGCACCGTGGCCTCGCCTTCGAGGGTAGTAACTCCACCGAGCAGGCCCTCGCGATGGGTCGCCTCGAAGTCGGTCGTAGGATCGATGGCATACTGATGGAGCGGGCGATCGTGATCGACGCCTTCGAGCGCGTACACCAGCGGCCCGCGCGTCAGCGCGACGCGCCCTGCAGCAGCCTCGACGGCGGGATGGGCTTCGAGGACTGCCACGGACATCTCAAACCTGACAGTAATCTCGACGTCGTCCCATTGCCGGTCGAGTGTGACGTACGCTGGCGCGTCGTCGCTGACGCCCGCAGTGTCGACTGGCTCGCCGTCGACCGCGATCGAGACGCCGTCAGCCCACCCCGGCATTCGCAGGCGGATTGCGAACGCAGTGGGTTCCGCGGCGTCGACGTCGAGCGCGACGGTTCCGTCCCACGGCAGGTTTGAGTCCTGGCTCACCGTGACTTCCGTTCCGTCGATCGTCAACTCGGCCGTCCCGCCGATGTACTGGTTGATGTACAGGCCCCCCTCGTCGGTGGCGTAGACGTATTCCCCGAGTGACGCGAGCAGGCGTGCGAGGTTCGGCGGGCAACACGCACACTCGTACCAGTCCTGGCGGGAGTGCTCGGCGTCGGCCGCCAGCACGTTGTCGTAGAAGAACTCGGTGCCGGACAGGGAGACACCCGGCAGCACCGCGTTGTACAGCGTCCACTCGATGAGATCGGTGTAGGTCGCGTCGCCCGTCGCCTCGAAGAGGCGCTGGTTCCAGTAGATGCTCCCGATTGCCGCGCACGTCTCGGCGTAGGCGCTCTCGTTGGGTAGATCGTAATCCTCGGTGAACCCCTCGACGCCGTCGGTCGAGCCGATCCCACCGGTGACGTACATCCGTCGCTGTGTCATGTTCTCCCAGAGCGTCTCGATCTGCTCGAAGAACTCCTCGTCGTCGGCCTCGGCGGCGATCTCGGTCGCGGCGGCGAGCAGATACGTCACGCGGACGGCGTGGCCCTCGACGGAGTCCTGCTCGCGGACGGGTGCGTGGTCCTGGGCGTAGCTCCCGTCGTACTCGCCGTCTTCGAAGAAGAACTCCCGACCCATCTCGACGAGGTCTTCGTCGTATTCGTGGCCGCCGATCTCCTCGCCGCGGGCGAACTCGTCTTCGAACCGAGCGCTGTGACCGCGGCGATCGACGAACGCTCTGGCGAGATCGAAATACCGGTCTTCGCCGGTCACCTCGGCGAGTCGGAGCAACGCGAGTTCGATCTCCGGGTGGCCTGGCATGGCGTCGTCTTCCAGTGCCGACTCGGCGTGATCGGCGAAGCGCGTGGCGACGTCGAGGAGCGTGGACTCGCCGGTGGCGCGGTGGTGAGCGATCGCGGCCTCGATCAGGTGGCCGCCACAGTAGAGTTCGGTCACCATCGCGAGGTTGGTCCAGCGCTTGTCCGGCTCTCTGACCTGGACGTACGTCTGGAGATAGCCGTCGGACTCCTGGGCAGCGACGATCGATTCGACGAGGCCCTCGACGCGGTGTTCGAGGGCGGGATCGTCAGCCTTTGGCAGGGCGTTACACGCCGCTTCGAGCCATTTGTACGCGTGTTCGTCGGCGAACCAGTGGCCCTCGAAGCCCTCCCGCTCGCCGGCGGCCGCAAGCCGGAAGTTCTCGAAGACACCGCGCTGTTCGAGTTGGTCGTACTGATATTGCAATGTCTCGGTCCGGTTGGTCTCCCGGCGCGGGTTCCAGAAGTCGTCGTCGATACGCACGCCGTCGGAGAGTCGTCTTCGGTCGGTCATCGTTCGTCTCTGGCACGCAAGAACAGATAAAGCCGCCCCCCAAACGGTCGGCGTGGTGTCCAGTAGGACCCAGCGCTCTCGACGGTCGAAACTCCCCCGAGTACCACCCCCGATTCGACACGTCGGGGACCAGAACGTGCGAACGACGCCCCGGCGAACTCCTCGCGTGACGACGACGCGACGCGTCGATCAGTCCGACGACGTGCTCGAATCGTCGTCGCTGTCGAACCCGAGCACCGATTTGACCGTGTCGATGATCCCCTCGTCGTCTGACATGGTCGTCCGTAATATACTCGCTTCCAGGTATTAATGGTTTTCGTATACAACGGACTTCTGATAGAAACTAGCGAATAGACGGCCACGTGTTACAGTTTGGCCGACGCGGTTCAGGAACCGTGACCGGAACTGACGTAATCAGATCATTTCGGCCCCAGGCTGGCCTCCCTACGACAGCAGGTCGACGATCGCGTCGTAGGCGGGTTTGGGATCGTAGCCGTCGTCGAGGAGGAGCGGGTCCTCGGTCAGCGTGTCGTCGAAGTGCGGGATCCAGGAGTGGTGGTCGGCGACGCCCCAGACGACGAAGGTGTCACAGCCGGCGTCCATGGCCTTCTCGACGACCTCACGGTAGTACTCTGCCTGGACCGCCAGGTGGTCCTCGGGCGGGTCCTCGGCCGTGTAGGCGACGTCCATCTCGGTGATCTCGACCGCCAGGCCGAGATCTTTGAAGCGTTCGATGTTCTCGGCGACCGAGTCGGGATCGACGGGGTCGTGCAGCGCGTGCATCTGGAGGCCGACGCCGTCGATCGGCACGCCGCGCTCGAGCATTCCGGAGACCATCTCGTAGATCTCGTCGGACTTGTCGTTGATCCCGTCCGCGCCGTAGTCATTGTAGAAGAGATCGGCCTCGGGGGCGGAGCGGTGGGCCCACTCGAAAGCCTTATCGAGGTACTCCTCGCCGAAGGCTCGCAGCCAGGGCGTCTCGCGCAGCCCGCCGTCGTCGGCGACGGCCTCGTTGACGACGTCCCAGGTGTCGACGACGCCGGCGTACCGCCCGGCGACCGTGCGGACGTGCTCCTCAAGTAGGCGACGGAGTTCCCGATCGGTGTACTGGAAGGGGACCAGCCACTCCGGCAGCTGGTTGTGCCAGACTAACACATGACCGCGGAAGTACATGTCGTGTTCGCGGGCGAACTCGGCGATCAGATCGCCGTCCGTGAAGTCATACGTGTGCTCGTCGGGTCGCAGCGGCCCCATCTTCATGGCGTTCTCGGCCGTGACGGCGTTGTACTCCCGCAGGGCGTCCCGATACTGGTAGTCCCCCCGGATCGGGTCGGCTGCGGCCGCCGCGCCGATTCTGACGTCGTTGTCGTCTGCCACGTCTCGCAAGGTCGGTGCCATATCCGGAGCGTTGACCGTTCGCAGTATAAATGTGAGGATCTATATCTTCCAAAATCGACCCCGCCGGCACGATCGTCGTCTCTCTTCTCGGATATTCACGGTGCGTAGGTGCCTTCCAGGGTCGCCTCGGCGAGGACGTGTCCCTCGATGGCTGATTCGAGGTCTTCCTTCGTCGCATCCGGCGGCAGCGACAGCGTCGTGTCGAGCGCGTACGCGACAAATCGGTATGTGTGACGACCGTCCGGGGGGTTCGGCCCGCCATAGCCCGTCTCGCCGAAGTCGTTGCGGCCCTCGGTGGCGGTCGCTGCGGCGTAGTCCTCGGGGATCGTCCCGGTGTCCGCTGGAACGTTCCAGACGAGCCAGTGATCCCAGATCTTCCCCGCCGGTTCGAGCGCGTCGGGATCGTCCATCACGATCGCAAGCGACGCCGCGTCTTCGGGAACGCCCGTGACTGAGAGCGGCGGGTTGACGTTGTCTTCGGTGTAGCCGTCCTTTTCCGGTATCGGTGCCCCGTCATCGAAGGCGGGGCTGGTGAGTGTGAACGATGGCATTGTGTTCTCACGGGTCCATCTCTGGTCCCGTCCCGTCGAAATTTCACACGCTCCCCCAAAAAACATCCGTCCACTCAATATCTCATCCACAACTATTTCCGATATGATACTTGTTCGTGGCATCCGCCACCTTCAAAATAATTCCTACGTAGGAATTTAGTGTATGTGTTTTCTGGCACATCTGGTCATCTATATACGGTGAGTGGTCACATACCACGGCCCTTTGTGGTAATTCTTGCCGTATCAGATCGCTCTGATAAGTTTCATATCCCTGGGGGACAGAGTCCTCTAGACATGGCGATCACCGCCACCCGACGGTGGCCGTCACCCTCCGGACGGAGGAATTAACAAATGCGCAACGCCAAAATCGTCTGTACGCTCGGACCCGCATCGGAGTCGAAAGAGGACATCAGGGAGTTAGCCGAGGCCGGCATGTCGGTCGCGCGACTCAATGCCAGTCACGGTTCGCCGGAACACCGGCGCACGATGATCGACCGCATTCGCGAGGTCGACGCGGAGATGGAGACGTCCCTCGCGGTCATGCACGACATCCCTGGCCCGGAAGTTCGAACCGCACCGATCCGCGAGCCGATCGAACTCGAAGGCGGTACAACGGTCCGGTTTTACGAGGGCGACGACGCGACACCGGAAGAAGTCGGCCTCTCCGTGGACATCTCGGTCGTCGAACCCGGCGACAGCGTCCTGCTCGACGACGGACGGATCGAGACGACTGTCGAGAAAGTCGAGGGCGGCGACGTCTTTGCCCACGTCGAGAACGGCGGGAAACTCGGCGCGCGCAAGGGCGTCAACGTCCCCGGCGTCGAGCTCGGCCTCCCGTTCCCGACCGAGCAGGACCGGACGGAACTCGAAGTCGCCGCCGAAAAGGAAGTCGATCTCGTGGCGGCGAGTTTCGTCCGCGACGGCGACGACGTGCGCAAGATCGCCGAGTTCTTAGAGGAGGAAGGGACCGAAGTGCCGGTCGTCTCGAAGGTCGAACGCAAGGGTGCGGTCGAGAATCTCGACAGCATCATCGAGGCGTCCTACGGTGTGATGGTCGCTCGCGGGGACCTCGGCGTCGAGTTGCCCTTAGAGGAGGTCCCGCTGTATCAAAAACGGATCATTCGCCAGTGTAACGAGGCCGGCGTGCCGGTCATCACCGCCACGGAGATGCTCGACTCCATGGAGGAGTCCCGGCGGCCGACCCGCGCGGAAGCCTCCGACGTGGCCAACGCTATCTTCGACGGGACCGACGCCGTGATGCTGTCCGGCGAGACGGCCATCGGCGACCACCCGCCGCGCGTCGTCTCGACGATGGCCGACATCGTCAACGAGGTCGAACAGAGCGCGGAGTACGCCGAACTCCGCGATCAACGGCTTCCCCACTCCGATAAGACCCGGACTGATGCCCTCGCGCACGCGGCCCGGACACTCGCCGACGACATCGACGCCACTGCGATCGTCGCCGCCAGCGAGTCCGGCTACACCGCCCTGCGGACGGCCAAGTTCCGCCCCGAGGTCCCGATCATCGCCTCGACGCCGAGCGAGCGGGTCCGCAGACAGCTTGCCCTGGCACGGGGCATCTTCCCGACGACAGCCCCGTTCACCACGGAGGGTGCCGACGCGATCGTTCAGAATGCCGTCCAGTCGGCACTGAAGACCGGTATCGCCGAGAGCGGCGACACCGTCGTGGTGATCTCCGGTATGATGACCGAACTCGAGGGCACGAGTACCTCGAACATGCTCAAGGTCCACCTGGCGGCCGAGACCGTAGCGACGGGCCAGTCCGTCGTCGACGGACTCGTCACTGGTCCCCTCGTCCGAACCACCGACGGCGACCTCGAATCGGTGCCGGAGGGCGCGATCCTGGCCGTTCCCGACGACTTCGACGACGAATTCCTCGGCGATCCGGCGAAACTCGGCGGGATCATCGACGGTCACACCAACCGACGCGGTCACGCCGTCACCGTCGGTCGACGCCTCGACATCCCCACCGTGAGCCACGTGACTGTGCCTGATGACATCGAAGACGGTGCGACTGTGACCCTCGACGCCGAACGGGGCGTACTCTATAAGGGACAGCTCGGAACGCTCGACGACTGATCCGACACGCACTCGTTCTGGAACCGCTCTGTCGCGGATTCGATCGTAGCCGGTCGCGGTGTTCGCCGTCCCATTCGTTTCCACGTGACTCCGACGGTCGTCGGCGAGTGCGCTTGTTGGCACCCAGCCGAGGGTCGCTCGAAACGCGTGCAGTTAAGTGGGACAACACCATTCGTGGACGTATATGGCCGTATACGCAGGCGTCGACCTCGGTGCGACGTACGTCCGCGCCGTCGTCGGTGACGGGACTGGCAACGAGATCGGACGGGACAAACGGGAAACGCCACCCGGCCCGACTGGAATCGCCGTGACGGAGACGGTGCTTGACACGTTGCGGGAAGCGTGTGAAGACGCCGACGTCGATCCCACTGATGTCGAGGCGGTCGGGATCGGCTCCGTCGGGCCGCTGAACCTCGCCGAGGGGGTCGTCGAGAACCCGGCGAACCTCCCGGACACGATCGAGACCATCCCGCTGACGGGCCCCATCGGGAACCTCACCGAAACCGAGGAGGTGTACCTCCACAACGATGGCAACGCCGGCGTGATCGGCGAGCGCTTCTACAGCGAGGGGAACCCGGACGACATGGCCTATCTGACCATCTCGACGGGAATCGGTGCCGGCGTCTGCGTCGACGGGCACGTCCTCGGCGGGTGGGATGGCAACGCCGGCGAGATCGGCCACATGACGCTCGACCCGGAGGGGACGATGACGTGTGGGTGTGGCCAGGACGGCCACTGGGAGGCCTACGCCTCGGGTCAGAACATCCCTCGGTACGCCCGGGAGTTCTACCAGGCCGGCGACTGGGAGACCGACATGCCCGTCATGGACGCCGACTTCATGGCTCCCGATCTCTTTGCGTACGCCGGTGAGGACGACTTCGCCGACGCGTTCATCGATCGCCTCGCCACCTTCAACGCGATGGGCGTCGCCAACATCGTCCAGGCCTACGCGCCGCTGGTGATCTACATCGGCGGCGCGGTCGCCGAGAACAACCCCGACCTCGTCGTCGGCAAGATCCGCCAGCGCCTCCCTGACATGGTTTTCGGGAACATTCCGGAACTCAACATCACGACGCTCGGTGACGACGTGGTGGTCAAGGGCGCACTCGCGAGCGCGCTCACCGACGGGACCGGCGATCGCGAGAAGCTCCGGGAGTGAGTGCCGATCCCCTCTCCGCCGGGTCAGCCGTCACTGACGACGCGAGTGACCCGCTCACGGAGCGTGCGTGTCAGATCGACACCCCACCGACGATCACTGGCTGTCGGCCTGGATATCGTACAGCTCCCGGAACACGAGCGTCGGAAACTGTGGTTCGAGGCGGCTTGGCGGGCGACCGTGGCCGGTCGTCTGTTCGGCGGTGACGCGATCGAAGACGTCGGCGTCTGCGAGCTCGTAGAGGATTCGCTTGACGGTCCCGACCGAGAGATCGACCCACCCCGAGTCTGCGATCGCCTCCGTGGTCGCGGTGACGGAGAAACGTTGATCGTCGTCGAGTTCCAGAAACGCCCGCAACACACGCTGTCGGTTCGACGGGAGTGCCAGGACGACGCCGAGCGACGTGCCGTCCCTCGGGACGGCATCGATACCCGCTGCGACGTCGTCGCTCCGGATCTCTTGAACACCGGCGTCGTCTGCGATGACTGCCGCACTGAACAGCGCTGCGAGCGCGTCGTGTGCGTTCCCACCCGCCCAGGCGGCGATCCGCCGGGTCTGATCGTACGCGAGGGCGTCCTGTGCGAGTCCGGACGAGCCGCGGGTCATCAGGACGTCGATCAACACCTGCTGGCCGTATCCGGGTATCTCGATCTCGGCGACGTCCCCCACTTCGTCGACGTCGCTCGGCGGGGTCCGACCGACCAGCACGGTCGAGAGCGTCCCGTCCAGTTCCGCCAGCGACGAGCGGGCGGCCGCCGGCGAGAACTCGAATTCCTCGGCGTGATCCACCGCGATCACCGTCCCGACAGGTTCGGAAAGCGCCGACCGGAGTCGCGAGGTGAGCTCATCGGTACTGATTCCCCGCGTGGGCGCGTCTGCGTCGGTCACGCCGTCGAGGACGCGACGATACAGCTGGAACTCGCTGTCGACCTCACGACCGTTCACGTAGACGAACTGCGGGAGCTCGACGCTCTGGGCTCGCGTCGTCGTCTGGATGGCCGTCTGTGGCTGGGTCGCAGGCGTCTCCAGTCGGGAAAACAGCGCGGTGAGGACGGCCGACTTGCCGCTGCCTGGCGGCCCCCAGACGTAGACGTCCGACGGGAGTGACCCGTCGAAGGCGGGATCGAGATGGTCGAGGACGCGTTCGACGATCGGACCGCGGCCGATCGGCTCGGCGACGTGAGCAGTTGGGTTGATGCGGTCGTAGTCGAGGACGAGCATCTGGCTCGCCCCGCGTCGCCGGCGCCGTCTGATCCGTGTATCGATGTCCATAGATCGGTACGTCGTTTCCGTATCGTTTCTGACCCCCGATAAAAACCGCTCCGGTTTGACGGGCGACCGGGACGCGCTCAGAGCGCGAGATAGCCCGCGTTCGGGAGGAGTCCGAACAGATAGAGAACACCGACGAGGAGCATCATGATCGCGATGGCCATCGCCGGCGGGTCGACGTGGGTCCCACCGTGCGCATAGAAGACCCGCTGTGTGAGTTCGCCGAAGAGACCACTGAGACCGCCGAAGACACCGGCAGCCAGCAACACGAGTGGGTCGCTCGCGACGGCCGGGGCGGCGACGACTGCCCCGACCGAGCCGATGAGTGTGATGTGATGGGTCACCGGGATCTTCTCGACGCCGAGGTTGAGAAACAGCAGACTCATCGCAGAGATCGCATATCCCATGAAGACGCTGCCCGTTTCCAGCCAGATGAAGCCGCCGAGCACACCGCCGACGACGCCGATCGCGGCGACGCCCGGCCACTCGTACTGGTGGGGGAGCCAGGGTTCGGTCGCCAGGCGCGTTCGTTCCGCTCCGCCGTCGGTCAGTGGCTCCTCTTCGCCCCGTTCGAACGGCGACATGTCGAGCAACCCGTTTCCAGACACGCGCCCGACGAGGGGATAGCCGAAGGCCACGCGAGCGAGCAGTGCGGTCGCCACGACCGACAGCGCGATGCTGTCCGTCGGCAGCCCGAGTCCGCCCCCGACCCGAGAGATGACCATCCCGAGCGCGCCGAAGATCGCTCCGACGGCGAGGATGTCGGGTTTGGTCCCGAAGGCGTAGAGGATGTTCTTCCCGAAGTGGTAGTCCCACCCGTCGGGTTCCATCTCCGGATAGCGCATGCCGGCGTAGGCCGAGGCGGCCACGCCACCGGCGAAGGCGATGTGCGGGCCGGTCACCATGCCGAAGCCGATCGTCCCCGTCACGCCGGTGGCGATGTCACCCTGGATGGCTTCGAGACTGCCGAGGTTGCCCTCGAGGATCGCCAACCCTTCGCCGAGGAAGACGACGAAGCCGGTGAAGATGAACGCGGGCAGCGCCCCGATCGCCGCGCCGAAGGCCCCGCCCGCGAGCGCGGTGATGAGGAGGACGGCGAACTCTTCGACGCCGACCCCGATGACCGGAAGTGTCAGGATTGCCTGGACCATGCTTACTCCTCTCGTGCCCACCCGAGCGAGCGCCCGACGGCGTCGTCCCAGCGACTGTACATCGCGTCTGCTTTCTCGGAATCGGCTTCGGGTGCGAACCGTCGATCGAGTTGCCAGTTCTCACGGAGTTCCTCGAGTGACTCCCAGTAGCCGACGGCGAGGCCGGCGGCGTAGGCGGCTCCGAGCGCCGTCGTCTCGTCGACCTCCGGCCGTTCGATCTCGGTCTGGATGATGTCGCTCTGGAGCTGCGTCAGGAAGTTGTTCTTCACGGCACCGCCGTCGACCTTGAGCGACGTCGTCTCGATGCCGGAGTCGGCCTCCATCGCCTCGGCGACGTCGCGGGTCAGATACCCGATCGATTCGAGTGTCGCGCGAACGATGTGTTCCTTCTGTGTGCCGCGCGTCATGCCGACGATCGTCCCGCGTGCGCGTCCATCCCAGTGTGGTGCGCCGAGGCCAGTGAACGCGGGCACCATGTAGACGCCGTCGGTCGAGTCGACCGACCGCGCGAGATCCGCCGTCTGGGCGGCGTTGTTGATGAGGTCGACGTCCTCGAGCCACTCGATCGCCGCCCCCGTGACGAAGATCGAGCCTTCCAGGGCGTACTGGACGGGTTCGTCCGATCGCTGGAATCCGATCGTCGTGAGGAGGCCGTGATCGGACTCGACGGCGTCGGTGCCGGTGTTCATCAGGTAGAACGACCCGGTGCCGTAGGTGTTCTTCGCGTCACCCTCGTCGAAACAGGTCTGGCCGAACAGCGCGGCCTGCTGGTCACCGAGTGCGCCTGCGACAGGGATCTTTGCCCCGAGAAAGCCCTCGGGGTCGGTATGGCCGTAGTACCGCTCGTCCGAGGACGGCCGCACCTCCGGGAGCATTTCCGGGGGCACGCCGAACTCCTCGAGGAGGTCATCGTCCCACGCCAGGTCGTGGATGTTGTACAGCATCGTCCGCGAAGCGTTCGTCACGTCCGTGACGTGGTTGCCGGTGAGATTGTAGACGAGCCAGGCGTCGGGCGTCCCGAGCAGGAGTTCGCCGGCCTCGGCCCGGTCGTGGAGGTCGGCCGCCCGGGAACTCTGCATCTTGAGCGGTTCGGCGTTCTCGAGCAACCACTCCGCCTTCGTCGCCGTGAAGTACGCGTCGGCTTCCAGTCCGGTCTTTCCGCGGATCCACTCGGTCTTCTCGGCGTCCTCTAAGGCTTCGACGCGGTCGGTCGTACGCCGGTCCTGCCAGACCAGCGCGTTGTGGATCGGTTTGCCGGTGTCACGATCCCAGACGATGGTCGTCTCGCGTTGATTCGTAATCCCGATCCCGTCGAGCTGGTCCGCGTCGATCCCGGCGTCCGCGAGGGCTTCGATGACGACGTCTTTGGTGTTCTCCCAGATCTCGAGGGGGTCGTGTTCGACCCAGCCGGGCTCGGGGTAGTGCTGTTCGTGTGTCTCGTAGGCGTTCGCGACGACCTGTCCTTCGTGGTCGAAGACCATGAAGCGAGTTCCGGTCGTCCCCTGGTCGATCGCGCCAATGTAGGTGTCTGTCATGGATGGTGCTGTGACGACGGCACTTTATTATTGCTGGTACCGGTCTGTCCGTATACAATAAGATCGTCCATTATAAATTCATCGGTTATACGGGATAAAACCGGAAAATTCAGCCGGTTTTGGGTATCCGAATACGTTATTTATTGCCAGCGACGGTACCAAAGTAACAATAAAGTGTGTGCGGATCGTTGGCAGTGATATTGAATGACCGCTACATCACCACACGTGCTCGTTATCGGTGGCGGCTCGACAGGGGTCGGGATCGCCCGCGACGCCGCGATGCGGGGGTTCGACGTGACACTGGTCGAGAAGGGCAATCTCACCCACGGGACGACCGGCCGGATGCACGGCTTGCTCCACAGCGGTGGCCGGTATGCCGTCTCCGATCAGGCGAGCGCGCGCGAGTGCATCGAGGAGAACATGATCCTCCGGGACATCGCCACCCACTGCGTCGAGGACACGGGTGGCCTGTTCGTCAAGCGCCCGGAGGACACTGAAGCGTACTACCAGGAAAAGTTGGCGGGGCTCCGGGAGTGTTCGATTCCCGCAACCGAACTCACCGCTGCAGAGGCACGCCGGAAAGAGCCGTTTCTCGCCCGGGACATCGACAAGGCGATCGAGGTGCCCGACGCAGCGATCGACCCGTTCCGACTGTGCGTGGCCAATGCCATCAGTGCGGAAACCCACGGCGCTCGCATCGAGACGTTCTCGGAAGTGACTGACTTGCTGGTCGAAGATGGCGAGATCGTCGGCGCGGAGATTACCCACGAGAGCGGCGAGGGAAAGCGGGTCCACGGTACGGAGGGCTCCGTCGAAGAGATTCGCGTCGACCACATTGTCAACGCCGCGGGGGCCTGGACGGGCGAGATTGCGGCGATGGCCGACATCGACGTGGAGGTCCGCCCCTCGAAGGGCGTGATGACCATCATGAACGTCCGGCAGGTCGACACCGTGATCAACCGGTGTCAGCCCAAGGGTGACGCCGACATCGTCGTTCCACACGAGACGACCGCGATCCTCGGGACGACAGACGAGGAGGTGAGCGATCCCGCGGACTACCCCGAGGAAGAGTGGGAGGTCGATCTCATGATCGAGGAGCTGTCGAAACTCGTCCCGATTCTCGAAGACGCGCGCACGATCCGCTCCTTTTGGGGCGTTCGCCCGCTCTATGAGCCGCCCGAGACCGGCACCGACGACCCGACGGACATCACGCGGGAGTTCTTCTTACTCGATCACGACGAGCGCGACGGAATCGGCGGCATGACCACCATCGTCGGCGGGAAACTCACGACCTACCGGCTGATGGCCGAGCAACTCGTCGATCACCTCGCCGAGAAATTCGGGATGGAGACGACTTGCCGCACCGCTGAGGAACCGCTCCCGGGCAGCGAGGACGCGGGCGTCATCGAGGACGCCATGGACGACTTCGGCCTGCGCTCGCCGGTCGCCAAGCGCAGCGCCGAACGCCTGGGATCCAGAACACAGGATGTCCTCGACACCGACGGGGCCAACCCGGTCGTCTGTGGGTGTGAGGCCGTGACGCGCGCGGAGGTCGGAGACGCCATCGAGCAATCGGGGACCGACCTCAACGCGGTCCGGATCCGCACGCGGGCCGGGATGGGCAACTGCCAGGGCGGCTTTTGCAGCCATCGCCTGGCGAACGAACTCCATCCCGAATTCGACGAGGGGCGCGCACGGGCAGCGCTCGACGAACTCTACCAGGAGCGCTGGAAAGGTCAACGCCACGCACTCTGGGGTAGACAGCTCTCCCAGGCGATGATCACCTACGCCATGCACGCGATGACGATGAACCGCGACCGCGATCCGGCCAGTGGCGACGGATCGCTTGACTTCGGCGCGTTCGATTCCGGCCCGGCGAGCAGTCCCGGCACGACCGACGACGCCCAGTCGACGGATGGGACACCGGACGTCGCCACCGACGGTGGCAGGGGTGATGGCCGTGGCGATTGACGCCGAGGTGCTCGTGATCGGCGGCGGGATCGCCGGCCTCTCGACGGCTCTCTCGGCAGCACGGACGGGTGCTGACGTCCGACTCGTCAGCGAGGCCGAGACGACGCTCCATCACGCCAGCGGCCTGCTCGACGTCCTCGGCTATCCCCCGAACGCGGCTGACGATGGACCAGTGGTCGACCCGTTCGACGCCATCCCGGACCTCCCCGACACCCATCCGTACGCGATCGTCGGCGAGCAGGGGCTTCGGGACGGCCTCGCGATGATCGACGAGGTGCTCGGCGAGGCCTATCACGGGGACCACACCGATGCCAACGCACTCGTTCCGACCCACGGCGGGACGGTCAAGCCGACGGCGCGGTATCCCGCGAGCGTCGCGGCGGGCCTCGCGAGCGACGACCGCGAGCTGTTGCTCGTCGACTTCGAGCGCCTTACCGGCTTCGACGCCGGCGTGGCCGCCGAGCACCTGGAAGCCGCGGGGATCCCCGCCGAAACGAACGCCGCCACCGTCGAGTTTCCGATCGTCGTCCGCGACGACGCGAAGGTGACGCGGTACGCCCACCTGCTCGACGAGAACCCGACGGTCACAGTCAACGGCCGCGAGCAGCGCGTCAGAACCGCCCTGGCCGACGCGATCGAACCACACGTGGGTGACGCCGAACGGGTCGGCTTGCCCGCCGTGCTGGGCGTCGATCGTCCCGCGGAGATCCGGGCTGAACTGCGCGACCGTCTCGACGCAGCGATCTTCGAGGTGCCGATGGGGCCGCCCAGCATCCTCGGCGGTCGGCTCGAAGACCGGCTCTACGCCGCTCTCGACGACGCCGGCGCGGAGATCGAGTCCGGCGGCGGGCCGATCGTGGACTTCGACGCCGACGGCGGAACGATCTCGGAGATATACATGGACCGATCCGGGAGCCGAATCCCCTACGCGGCCGAGCAGTACGTCCTCGCGACTGGGGACGTCGCCGGCGGCGGAATCGACTCCGATCGGGCGGGCGTCGCCGAGCCGATCTTCGGCTGTGACGTGCCCCATCCGGACGACCGCTACGAGTGGTTCGAGAGCGAGGCCTTCGGTGAGCATCGCTTCGCCCAGTTCGGCGTCAGCGTCGACGAGACGCTCCGGCCGATGGGTGAGGGGGGCAACCCGGAATTCTCGAACCTCCGGGCGGCGGGGGCCGTGATCGGCGGCTACGACTATCCCGCGGAGAAGTCAGCGAGTGGCGTTTCGATCGCGACCGGCTACGCTGCCGGTCGGCGTGCGGCGAGGGAGGCCTGATCCTATGAGTGACACACAGCGCGGTGATACCGCGACCGACCGTACGAAGACAGACGCCGACGCCGAGAGCGTCGACGAAGAGGGCTACGAACCACGCGACGTCTTCGGGACGACCACCGAGATGGACCTCCGGGCCGGGGCCGACAACTGTACGAAAGTCGGGACCTGCGACGCCGAGTGTCCGGTCGCCGAGGTCAACGACGACTTCCCCGGCCCGCAGTTCCAGGGGCCCGAACAGTGGCGTCTCTCCAAGAAGGGCGAGGTCGAGATCGACGACTCGATCACCGAGTGCTCGAACTGTCTGCAGTGCGACAGCGGGTGTCCCTCCGGCGTCCCCTTCAGCGAGATGCACAACACCGCACGGGCGAAGTACGTCCTCGAACAACAGCCGCTGTCGATCAAGAAGATCCGCAACCGGATCCTCGCCAACTACCGGACGTCGGCGTGGCTGGCCTCGAAGCTCCCGCGGACGGCGAACTTCTTCATGAACAACGGGGCGGTGCGGTGGCTCATGGAGAAGACGATGAAGATCCCCAGCGAGCGGGAGTTCCCGGAGTTCGCCACGCAGACGTTTCGAGAATGGTGGCGGGAGCGAGGTGGCGAAGCCACCTCGAAACAGCGAGCGCAGGAGGCGCGAGCACGGCGGGGCGAGACTGACGTCGACCCCGAGGACAAACGCGTCGCGTACTTCCACGGCTGCTATTCGAACTTCAACACGACCGAGGTCGCCAAGGCGATGGTGCGGGTCTACGAGTCGCTGGGCTATGAGATCACCGTGCCGAAACAGAAGTGCTCGGGGACGCCGATGTTCGCCAACGGCCGCGTCGACGACGCCCGCCGTCACGCGAAGGTCAACGTCGAGCATCTCGGCGACGCCATCGAGGCGGGCTACGACGTGATCGCGACCTGTTCGTCGTGTTCGCTCGCCCTCCGCCAGGAGTACCCCGACCTCTTCGACCTGGAGGGGATCGACGAACTCGCCGCCCACACCTACGACGCCATGGAGTACCTCCGGATCCACGAGGATCTCGAATCCGAACTCGCGGGGGCAGAAGCCGGCGACTTCCCCGACGTCGCCTACCACGCACCGTGTCACTCTCGGAATCAGGGACTCGGCCGCCAGGCTGTCGAACTCTTCGAGGACGTCGAGGGCGTCACCGTGACCGACGTCGGTGACTCCTGCTCTGGGATCTCGGGCACCTACGGCTGGAAGGAAGAGAAGTACGAGACCTCGATGGAGATCGGCGCGGAGATGTTCGAACACATGGCCGAGGCCGACGCCGAACACGGGATGACGGAGTGTCCCACCTGCTCGATGCAGATGGAACACGGGACGGGTTACGACATCCACCACCCGATGCAGTTGCTCGAACGGGTGTTGACGTGAAGCCGCTGCCGCGAGAGACCTGAGAAACCAGCCATCCGCGATTCAGCCGCCGAGTGCGATTATCCGGTGTTCTTCATGCCGGCCGCGATGCCGTGGACCGTCAGCCGGAGGGCCCGGCGTTCGGTCTCGGTGAGGTGCGACTGGGCGAGCAACCGGATCTGGAGCAGGTTCAGTGGGTCGACGTACGGATTCCGGCGTTCGAGATTGTTCTCCATCCACGACCGCTTGAGTAGCGTCTCCCGCCCGGAGATCTCCTGGACGAGCTCGACGGAGTTCTCGTATTCGGTCCGGATCCGGGGGAAGAACCGCTCTCGAAGCTCGTCGTCGGCCAGATCGGCGTACTCGGTGGCGATCTCCATGTCGGATTTTGCCAGCGCCATTCCGGCGTGATCGAGGATCGTCCCGAAGTACGGCCATTCCTCGTACATCTCCTGGAGCGTTTCCATATCCCCGCCCTCGTCGAGGTATCCCTGAATGCCCGTGGCGACGGAGTACCAGCCGGGGATGATACACCGGGCCTGCGTCCAGGAGAACACCCAGGGGATCGATCGGAGGTCCTCGAGGCTCCGATCCTCCGTCCGGGAGGCCGGCCGCGAGCCCATGTTGAGGTTCTCGATGACCGTGATCGGGGTCGCCTGCTCGAAGTACTCGACGAACCCGTCGGTCTCCAGGAGGTCGCGGTACTCAGTGCTGGCGTGGTCGGCCGCCGTCTGGAAGGCGTCGATCCACTCCTCGGGGATGTCCTCGACGGGATTCTCCATGGCGTTGTGCCGCGCCAGCACCTGCGCGTTGAGCATCTGCTCTAGGTTGCGCTCGGCGATGTCGGGGTTGCCGTACTTCTCGGCGATCGCCTCGCCCTGTTCGGTGAACTTGATCTGGCCGTTGACAGTCTGGTTGGGCAGTGCGAGCATCGCCTCGTGCATCGGCACGCCACCACGGGAGATCGAGCCGCCGCGGCCGTGGAACAGCCGGAGGGTAACGTCGTAATCGTCACAGATGTCGGCCATCCGCTTTTGATTCCGGTACAGTTCCCAGTTGGCCGCGAGGTAGCCGTTCTCCTTCGAGGAGTCCGAATATCCCAGCAGGATCTCCTGGGTGTTGTTCCGGGCCTCCAGGGCCTGGCTGTAGGCCTCGTTCTCGAAGAGCGTGCTCAACATCTCCCGGACGCGCGTGAGGGCGTACTCGCTTTCGAACAGCGGGACGATGTCGAACCCGCAGTAGCCCGGGAGGTCGACGATGCCGGCCTGATCGCCCAGGAAGAGGACTTCAAGCGCGTGGGAGGACTCCTCGAACCAGCTGATCGCGTAGGTGTCGATGGCGTCGACGCCGTATTCGCGCTGCCAGTTGGCAGCCTCGGAGAACAGCGTCAGGACCTTCTCCGAGTCCTCCGAGAGGCCGTCTATGTCGTCGATGTCGATCACCGGGTCGTCCTGGAGGATTGCCTCCGTCAGGAACTCGACGCGCTCGTCCTCGTCCATCGAGTCGTAGTCGATCCCTTCTCGATCGAGGGTTTCGATCAGCGCGTTCGTGTGCTTCTCGCGGTGGTCTCGGATGTCGAGGTTCGCCAGTGAGAACCCGAAGGTCTCGACCTTTCGGATCAGCGGCTGGACGTGTGCCTCGACGATCTCGTCCGCATCGTTCTCCCGGAGGCTCTCGGCGATGATCTCTAAGTCGGCGAGGAGTTCACCGTCGTCGTCGTACGCGCCGGATCGGACGTCGTCGACGCGGAGCACGCTTTCACGCATCAACTTCAGCTTCTGGCGGTAGGGTTCGTCCGGGTAGCGGTCCTCTATCTCGTCGGCGATGCCCGGGAGCTCTGCTTTGTGCGTCTCGAGGTTCTCGGCGAACACCTCGCTCATCTCCAGGTTGTCGATGTCCTGACTCAGCACACCGGAGAGGCTTTTGAGATCGTCCCGATACAGTTCGAGCACGACGTTCCGCTGGCGCTCGAGGGTTTCCTCCGTGACCTCGGGGGTGACGTAGGGATTGCCGTCACGGTCACTGCCGGCCCACGACCGGAACTCGTACAGCTTTGGCACGTCGACCTCGCCGTCGTAGGTCTCCTCGAGGGCGTGCTCGAGTTCGTCGTAGACCTCGCTGATGACGTCGAAGAGACTGTTCTCGAGGTACCACTGGATGTTCAGCGTCTCGTCGGTCACGTCGGGACGGCGATCACGGACCTGGGGCGTCTGCCAGAGGCTCGTCACTTCCGCCCGCAGCTCTCGTTTCTTCCGGCGTACCTCCCGGTCCGTGAGGCGGATCTGGTCGAGATCCTGAATGAGCTTCCCGACCGACCAGAGCTTGGCCTTGATCGTCTTGCGTCGTGCTTCAGTCGGGTGAGCCGTGAAGGTCGGCTCGATCATGACGTCCTCGAGGATCTCTTCGACGGTGTCCGGATCGACGTCCTCGGCCGAAAGCGTCTCGACGGCCTCCTCGACGGTGTCCGAGAGGTCGCCGCTCTGGACGCCTTCCCTGATCTCCCGGACCCGCTCGCGCTCCTCGGCCAAGTTGATCAGCTCGAAGTAGGTGGTAAAGGCTCGGGCGACGACGTCTTGCATGCCCGGTGAGAGCCGGTCGAGTTCGTCGTGGATCGGCTCGCGGGACTCGCCGTCCCCACGGCGGTAGGCGATCGCATTGTTCCGGATCGTCTCGACGGTTTCGAAGGCCGCCGTCGAGTCCTGCGCTTCGATGACCGATCCCAGAAGCTCGCCCAGCTCGCGGACGTCCTGGGTGAGCTCTCTGCCGTGCAAAGTCATACCACCCTCTCCACATTGGAACGGTATAACACTAGCGGAATTGGAAGAACGTCATATCCACGGTAGACAATCATTGAATATGATGCAGTCTTTGGGTTTTGGGATCGAATTTGCCACGATCTATGAGCATAGTATCACGGATGAGATATTTATATGCCTCCGATCGTTCGATCGCCACGGAACGACGCGACCCCAGTGAGGCTAAATATCTCACAACTGACACGACGAGCTGTCTCGATTCGATAGCTGTCGCCCAATTCGGACGGGTGGGCTGCCTCGACACGTCGAGTCAGCGGATTCGTTTTCCCTCGCGAGTGCGTATACAGGGACATGCGCGAGTTGGCTTTCGCCCTGGAATACGCGCCGGGGTGTAACCGTGTCGCGGATACGCTCGCCGAGCATCCCGGGGCGCGGATCCGGTCGCTGTCGTTGCACGCCACCGACGAGCGCCTCTGGCGGGTCGATCACGCGAGTGGCTCGCCCGACGCACTCGACGCCATCGAGGACGCTTTCCGATCGACTGACTATTACGCCGATTGCCTCGCGACCGACGACTGCGGCGCGACCCAGACGATGGATGTCCTCGACCGGACAGCCGAGACGCTCGTCCTCTATTCGTACTGGGAACGAACGCCGGTCTGTGTCTCGGTGCCCCATCTGGCGCTGGATCACCTCGGCGACGGGTTGCTGTTCGATACGCGTCACGAGAAACGTCATTACACCTGGCGAATCATCCACTCGGGGACCGGCGACGTGGGGGCCTTTTTCGACGCACTCTCGAGCGCCGTCGGCGACTGTGCCGAGATGGAGATGCTCCGGACGGGCGTGCGGACCGAACCGGGAGCGGACGTAGACGGCGATGGCGTGACTCTCTCGACTGAACAGGAAGCCGCCCTCCGGGCGGCCGTCGAACACGGCTATTACGAAAACCCGCGAGAGGTGGACGTCGGCGAACTCGCTGCGCATCTCGACGTGCCTCGATCGACGCTGACCTACCGGTTGCGACGCGCGGAGGAACAACTCGCGAAGGGATACGTGACGAGTCGGGTCGGACCGGAAACCAACTAGTGTGCAACCGGGACGCGCTCCATCGAGGCTGCGTTCAGCAGGGCGAACCGGCACCGCACGAACAGCGATCTGAGCAGGGGACAACCCCCAGCGGTAGCTGTATTGACCGATATCTCGACGATTTTCCGGAGATCCTCCGTGGACTCGGGCTCGTGGGTGCGAATCATCTATGACGGTGATTCGGAGAAACGGACGTGTTAAGCTATCTGACGGCTTTTTCGGCGTATGTATCACTGGATCAACGAACTCATCGAAGGGCTGTCGCTGCTCGAGGCGACGGTCCTCATCGTTGGCGGTTCCTTCGCTATCGCGTTCCTCTTCGAGGTCGGACTCGTTCGCGGAATCCGCGTTTTGGTCCGGCGGACCGAGACGGAACTCGACGACGTCGTGCTCCAATCGCTGCGCTGGCCCATCGTGATCACCATCGCGCTCGCCGGGATCTGGGGGTTCAGCCAGACGCCCGTCGCGACGGAGACGTTGCTCGACCAGGCGAGCCTCGACGCGGTCTTCGCCCGACCGACGCTCTCTATTATCGTCGTCACATGGACCTGGTCCTTACACCGGGTTGTCGAGCGGGGACTCGACGTCCTCCAGTCGTCGGAGCGGCACTTCGACGCCGCCCCCGTGTTCTCGAACGTCTGGACCCTGGCCATGGCAGTCACGGCCGTCGGGCTGTTGTTGACCATCTGGGGCATCGAGATCACCCCACTCCTCGGTGCCGCCGGGATCGCGGGCATCGCCATCGGGTTCGCGGCGAAGGACACCGTCGCGAACTTCTTCGGTGGCATCGCGCTCTACTTCGACGACACGTACAAGCTCGGTGACTTCGTGGTGCTCGAGAGTGGTGACAGCGGGTCCGTCGTCAAGATCGGCATCCGCTCGACGACGCTGCTCACCCGCGACAACGTGATGGTGACGGTCCCGAACTCGATGTTGAACGCCGGGAAGGTCGTCAACGAGTCCGCCCCCCAGAGCCGCCGGCGCATCAAGATCCCGATCGGCGTGGCCTACGGCACTGATCTCGACGCCTTCGAGTCGGCGATCCTCGCAGTCGCCACGGCAAGCGATCACGTCATCGAGAAGCCCGAGCCACGGATGCGGTTCCGGAACTTCGGCGAGTCCGCGCTCGAGTACGAGTTGCTCTGCTGGGTCCGCGGTCCAAAGCGGGCGGGCCGTGCAAGACACCACCTCCTCCGTGGGATCGATGCCGCACTTCGAGCCGCCGACATCGAGATCCCCTATCCGAAGCGCGATGTCGCGCTCACTGAGCGGTCGATGGATGCCGTGGTTGATCCAGTCCGGGAGTCAGCCACGGACGCCGACTGATCGGCGATCACGGCGACGTCTCGCGGCCGCCCTGCTGCTCTCTAACGTATCGTCGCTCACGCTGTCGGTTTGGAATATTCCAACTAAGGCTTATCGAACTGTCGGCCCTACGACGAGGTAATGAGCGACGACGAGACTGCGGGGCGATCGAACGACCGGGAGGCAGCCACAGCACAGGGCGGCGTCGAGCCAGCCAGAACCGTCACGGCGCGACTCGCCGTCCCCGAGATGGACTGCCCGTCGTGCGCGAAGAAGGTCGACGGGAGCGTCGAGCGCGTCGACGGTGTCACTGCGGTGTCGCTGTCGCCGACGAAAGGCGTCGCGACGGTCTCGTTCGATCCCGTCGAGACGACCGAAAGCGACGTGATCGCTGCCGTCGAGGGCGCGGGCTACGAGGTTCTCGATGACGGTGCCGACGACGATGCCGGCGGTGACGCCACCGGACCGGATATCGCTCCGCCGACGGAAATCTGGACCAGTTCACGGGCGATCAAGACCTGGATCGGCGCGGTCTTCCTGACGCTCGGGCTGGTTTTCGAGTTCGTCCTCACCGGCGGGAACGTCGACGTGGCGACCGTCCTGGAGTATCCCATTGCGGTCGCGGACGCCCTGTTTCTCGTCGCGATCGCAGTCAGCGGCGCGCCGGTCGTTCGAAGCGGCTACTACTCCGCGCGCAACCGGAGTCTGGATATCGACCTGCTGATGGGGACGGCCATCATCGCGGCGACGGGAATCGGCTACGTCGTCGAGGCCGCGACGCTTGCCGTCCTGTTCTCCATTGCGGAACTGCTGGAAGATTACGCGATGGACCGGGCGCGGGACTCCCTGCGGGAACTGATGGAACTGTCCCCCGATGAGGCAACAGTCCGGAGGGATGGCGAGGAGGTGACTGTTCCGGCCGAGGAGGTCGAGATCGGCGAGACGGTCCTCGTGCGGCCGGGCGAGAAAATCCCGCTGGATGGCGTGGTCACGACCGGCGAGAGCGCGGTCGACGAGTCGCCGATCACCGGCGAGAGCATGCCCGTCGAGAAGACGTCCGGCGACGAGGTCTTCGCCGGCTCGATCACCGCGGAGGGCTACCTGGAGGTCGAAGTTACGTCGACTGCGGGCGATTCGACGCTCTCACGCATCATCGAGCTGGTCCAGGACGCCGAGACGAACCGCACCGAGAAAGAGCAGTTCGTCGACCGCTTCGCGGGGTACTACACGCCCGTGGTCGTCGTGCTGGCGATTCTGACAGCGGCTATTCCGCCGCTTCTGATCGCCGGGAGCGCGACACTCGGGTTCGCGGGATACGAGGTTGTCCTCCCCGGGGACTGGCGGACGTGGTTCGTCCGTGGGCTGACGCTGCTCGTGATCGCCTGCCCGTGTGCGTTTGTCATCTCGACGCCCGTCTCGGTCGTCTCGGGGATCACCAGCGCCGCGAAGAACGGCGTCCTGATCAAGGGCGGCAACCACCTCGAAGCGATGGGCGAGGTCGACGCCGTCGCCCTCGACAAGACTGGCACGCTCACCAAGGGCGAACTCACGGTCACGGACGTCGTTCCGTTCGGCGATCGCGATGCGGCGGCCGTCCTTCGACACGTCGCCGCCCTCGAGCGACGGAGCGAGCACCCCATCGCGGCGGCGATCCGCGACCATGCGGATCGTGAGGGGGTGGAAGACGACCTCGAACCGACGGGGTTCGAGAGCCTGACTGGGAAGGGCATTCGCGCCGACGTCAGGGGTGAGACCGTCTACGCGGGCACGCCGGCGCTGTTCGCGGAACTGGGTGTCGATCTGGCGCAACTCGGACTCGATGCCGGTGGTACCGACCCACAGACAGACGGCGGGAGTCTCCGGGAACGGCCATCGGCCGAGACGGTCCGAGAACGACTTACTGCGTTCGAAAACGCGGGCAAGACGATCGTCGTCGTCGGGACGGAGACCGACGTGTGGGGACTGCTTGCGATCGCCGACGAAGTGCGGCCGGCGGCCCGCCGTGCCGTCGAACGGCTCCACGATCTCGGCGTCGAGCACGTCGTCATGTTGACCGGCGACAACGAGGGGACGGCACACGCGATCGCCGAACAGGCCGGTGTCGACGACTACCGCGCCGAACTCCTTCCCGAGGACAAGGTTGCCGCCGTCGAGGAGCTACAGGCCGAGTACGGCGACGTGGCGATGGTCGGCGACGGCATCAACGACGCGCCCGCGCTGGCGAGCGCCGACGTGGCTGTCGCGATGGGTGCCGCCGGAACCGACACGGCGCTCGAAACCGCCGACATCGCGCTGCTGGGCGACGACATCGGGAAGTTGCCGTATCTGTACTCGCTCTCGAACCAGGCCGTCGGCGTGATCAGACAGAACATCTGGGCCAGTCTCGGCGTGAAGGCCCTGCTCGCGGCCGGCGTCCCGCTCGGCTACGTCAGCGTCGCGGTCGCGGTCGTCGTCGGCGACATGGGTATGAGTCTCGGCGTCACCGGTAACGCGATGCGGCTGGCCCGGATCGAGCCTGATTCGGCGGTCGTCGATGCTACTCCGTCCGCCCGTCAGGAGACGGAAGCTGAACAGTAACGACGCTGCCGCGGGGTTCGTTCTCGGCGAATTCGAGCGTCCCGTCCGAGTACTGGACGATCAGATGTGCCAGCCACAGGCCGATGCCGCTCCCGTGAAACAGCGGCTCGGTGTCCCGATCGCCGGTCAACACCTGGCGTTCCATCTCCGGAATCCCCGGTCCGTCGTCGGCGACGCTGATCTCGACGACCTCGTCGAGTCGCTCGACCGCGACTCTGACTGACGGATTCACTCGATCCGAGTGGCTCAGGGCGTTTTCGACGAGTTCCTCGATCACCCGGTCGATGTGTTCCACCGCGAGAACGGGTTGCTCGATCGGCAGATCGACCGTCAGGTCGGCCTCGGGATATCGCTCGGCCAGGTCGGCGACGACGGTCTCGACGATCTCGACCGCGTCGCGCTCGACTGCGGGCCGGGACTCCGCCAGGAAGCTCGTGATCTCCCGTTCTTTGGCTGCCGTAACCCGGAGTTGTTCGCCCGTTCGGATGATCCGTTCGGCACTCCGTCGGGGTTCGCCCGTCGTTGTCTCGGCGATCGTGTCGGCGTTGCCCAGGATGACGGTGAGTGCGTTGTTGAGGTTGTGTCTGAGGACCCGGTCGATGGTCTGGATCTGTGTGACGCGAGCCTGCCGGTCGGAGACGTCCCTGATGAGTCCGATGAATCCGGTGATCTCGCCGTCCTGATTCCGGAGATAGAAGACGTTCGTCTCGCCGGGGAACACCTGCCCGGACTGCTTCTCGTAGCGGACTGTCTGAACGAACGTCGGATCGTCCATGTGCTTGCCCAGTGATTCCCCCATCGCCTCGAACTCCTCGTCGCTCTCGTAGACGAACGCCGTCGGCTTTCCCTTGATCTCCGCTAAGGTGTAGCCGAACAGCTCCGTGAACGCCGGGTTACAGTCGACGATCCGCCGATCGATGTCGGCGACCAGAATCGCGTCCCTGATGCTGTCGAACAGCGATTCGTAGCGCTCCCGGGCCCGCCGGAGGTCCTTGACCATCTCCTTGTGATCCGTGACGTCCCGCAGCGACGCGCCCACCCCCTGGATCGTCCCGTCGGCGTCACGGAGCGGCCAGTAGCGGATGTCGAGCACGCGATCGCCCTTCGCGGCGTGAGTTCGGGTCATCTCGAACGTGACTCGTTCGCCCGCCAGCGCGTCCCGGACGTGCGGTTCGATCGTCTCGAACGCCTCGTCGGTGAGGAACCGTTCGAGGGGCTGGCCGTGAACCGTCTCCGCCTCGATGCCGTGAAACGATCGGTAGGCCTCGTTTGCGAACAGGAACTGCAACGACGTATCGACTGCCGCGAGCTGGTCGCGTGAACTCTCGACGGCCTGCTTGTAGTGGGTGATCCGACGCTCACGTCGCTTGCGCTCGGTGATGTCTCGGACGATTGCGATCCGATACTGGCGGTCGTCGATCCCCACGTCGGACGCCGAGATCTCGACCGGGAACGTCGTCCCGTCCGCCCGGACGTGGCGCGTCTTGTAGTACTCTAACTCCCTGCCGGTCGGCGAATTCAGGAACGCCGTGAAATCGCTCTCGGCCTCGAACTCGGGGTTGATCGCAGCGACGGACGTCCCGACGAGCGTCGAGCGATCGTACCCGAGGACGTCACAGGCGGTCTCGTTGACGTCCGTGATTATCCCCGTCTCGGGATCCATGACGAAGACGCTATCGGTGGCTTCGTCGACCAGTCGCCGGAACAGCGACCGGTCCCGTTCGCGTTCCTGTAGTTGACGGGCCTGTCGGGCCGCCACAACCCCGAACGCGACGAACGCGAGGAGAATCAGCGTCCGGACGTACAGTTCGTGGGCCGGGACGTCAGTCACCAACAGTGCCAGGAACGACGCTCCGTCATAGAAGAAGACAGTGTCGACGACCGCATCGAGGACCCACACGCCCATCCCGAGGCCGACGCCGACCGTCAGGATCGTGCGTGCGCGCTTCATGTGTGTTACTGACAAGTGGGACGGTCTTAATACGACCGGCCGGAGCAATCAGCGTCCCGACCGTCGGTCGTTTCCCAGCGTCGCCGGGTTCGTCGGCCACCGCGGGCGACGCCGTCACCGCGCCTCGGCGACGACGTGTCCCAGCGTTCGGGTCGCCGTCTCCGGGTCGTCGGCCCCCGTGATCTCGGTGATCACTGCGACCCCGTCCGCGCCCGCCTCGATCACCTCGCCGGCGTTCCCGGCGGTGATGCCCCCGATCCCGACCACGGGAACGTCGACGGCCTCGACGATGTCGGACAGCCGGTCGGTCCCGATGGCGTACTCCTCGTCGTCGATGTCGTCTTTCGAGCCGGTCGCGTAGATCGCGCCGACGCCGAGGTAGTCCGCGCCGGCCGCCTCGGCCGCTCGCGCGTCCGCGACGACGGACACCGACCGGCCGACGATCGCGTCCTCGCCGAGGAGGTCCCGGGCGACCGGAACCGGCAGATCCTCGTCGCCGAGGTGGACGCCGTCGGCGTCGAGAGCGAGCGCGAGGTCGACGCGGTCGTTGACGATCAGCGGCACGCCGGCCTCCCGTGTCAGCTCTCTCACTTCTCGCCCCATCTCGTACCGTTGCCGTGCGTTCACGTCCTTCTCACGGAGCTGGACCACGTCCACGCCGCCGTCGATCGCCGCCTCGACGATCTCCGGGGTCGTCCGGTCTCCCGAGAGTGATTCCTGCGTGACGAGATAGACGTCCCAGTCGGTCATGGCCGTGACTGGGTCCGGCGTCGGTGAGTGCGTTATGGTTCAGCGGTCGCCAGCCTCGGCGTGGGCAGCTTCGACCGTTCGCCGGAGTTCATCGATGCCGGGCGCGTACGCGAGATGCGTATTACACTCACAGTCCGAGGCTCCGATCCCCGCAACTGGTTCGGCTTCGGCCCCAATCGCCCGGGCAACCGCACACTCGATGTCCTTGCCGACCGTCTTCACCACGTCCGTGAATTCCGTCTCGGGGTGTCCCAGCAGGTAGTCGACGTGCCAGTGACGCGCCTCGTGCTCCCCCGAAGCGAGTTTCCGGTGGCGGTCGACCCGCCTGAACCCGCCCGCCCCGAACGCGCTGCCGGTATAGGCGTACCCGCCGGCGGGGAGATCGCGTTCGCCCGCCGCGCCGAAGGTGATCGTCGCTGCCTGCTCGAGCGTGACGACGAGCGTGTAGGTCCCCTGGGCTGTCATCGGCCGTCCGTTCGTCACTGGGTCCGAAAGAACTGCCGGAACCGACCGGTTGGATCCGGTATTGGTCCGCCTAATCCTTCACGTTTGTCCACTGCTGTTTTCATCGAGCGGGAACACCCATGGGTCCTTTTTGGTGAACCTAGCTAATTCGTACTTAGGTGAGACTAAATGAGTGAGGTACTGACCGACGTGGGTTCAGGGGAGTCCGTCCGGCTGGTGGACGTACCCGACGGCGATACCCGTGCGCGGCTGTTACGGCTGGGGTTCCTGGACGGGGCCGTCGAGTGTCGCCATCACATCCGGAAGGGGCCGGTCATCGTGCGACGCAACGGGACGGATCTCGCGCTCGGCTCGGACCTCGCTCGCGAAATCGAGATCGAACGGCCACAGACGGAGGCTGAGTGATCATGGATGGCTGTCACGACGCCGGGTGCGATCCGGACGCGATCGACGCCGACGCGACGCTGGCGCTGGTCGGCTGTCCGAACGTCGGCAAGAGCGTCGTCTTCGGCGAACTCGCCGATCAGTACGTCGATGTCTCGAACTACCCCGGGACCACTGTCGACACCACTCTCGCCGAGTTCGAGGATTACCAGCTGACGGACACTCCCGGCGTCTACGGCATCTCTGCCTTCGACGAGGAGGAACGGGTCACCCGCGAGATCGTGTTTGAGGCCGACGCCGTGGTCAACGTCGTCGACGCGACCCACCTCGCTCGTGACCTCTTCCTGACGCTGCAACTGCTCGACATGGGCATTCCGACGGTCGTGGCGCTGAACATGATGGACGAGGCCGCGGCCGACGGGATCGACGTCGACGTCGACGCCCTGGAGGAGGCCCTCGGCGTACCGGTCGTCCCGACAGTCGCGATCGACGGCGAGGGCTTTGAGGAACTGCGTGATCGGATTCCGGCGGCGACCGCACCGGAATCGACTGCTGTCGAAGCGTACTACGACGAACTCCCCGACGAACTCGAGGCGACTCGCGCCGAGAAGACGCTGCTGGTCGAGGGCGACGAACCGCTCGCCAAGGCGGTCGACGTCGGCGGCGTGATGGCGGATGGCGGCTCGCCGGCGCTGGTCGAGTCCGGAGTCCGCGAGGAGATCTACGGGCAGCGACGCTCGCGCGTGCAGTCGATTACCGGGACCGTCCAGGAGGTGACTCGAACCGGCGACTCGATCGCCGACCGGATCAGCGACCGCATGGTCAACCCCCTGACCGGGACGCCGATCGCGCTCGCCATGCTGGGGTTGATCTACTACTTCATCGGCGATCTGGTCGCCCAGCGGCTGGTCGACTTCATGGAGGTCGAGGTGTTCGGCACCCACTACAACCCCGCCGTGGAGTCTTTCGTGGCCAGCGTGCTCCCGGCTGCCGAGTGGGCCGAACCCTTGGAGTTTCTGCTGATCAACGACAACCTCGGACTGTTGACAGTCACGATCCAGTACATCATCGGCGTCCTTCTGCCGCTGGTGATGGCGTTTTACCTGGCGATCAGCCTGCTCGAAGACTCCGGTGTCCTCCCGCGGCTGGCCGTGTTGACTGACCGTGGGCTCAACCGGATCGGGCTGAACGGCCGGGCGGTCGTCCCGATGATCGTCGGCGTCGGCTGCGTCACGATGGCGGTCATCACCACGCGGATGGTCGGCTCGAAGCGCGAGCGCCTCATCTCGACAGCCCTGCTGGGGCTGGCCGTTCCCTGCTCGGCCCAGCTGGGCGTCATCATGGGACTGCTCGCCGGCCTCGGCTTGATCTGGTGGTTCGGCTACCTCGGTGTCCTGCTGGTCGTCCTCGGGGTTGCCGGACTCTTCCTCGATCGGACGCTGCCCGGCGAGGGCGAGGCGCTGGTGACCGAACTCCCGCGGATGCGCGTCCCCCGGCTCGGGAACATCCTCCGGAAAACGCTCAACCGGACGAAGATGTTCCTTCGGGAGGCGATCCCGCTGTTCGGTGCGACCGCAGTCGCTGTCTCGGCGCTGGATTACGTCGGTGGGCTCGGCGCGATCGAGGAGGCATTGCAGCCGCTGACCTCGCTGGTCGGGATGCCCGCTGACTTCGGACAGGTGCTCGTCCTCGGGCTGATCCGTCGTGACTTCGCCGCGGCCGGGATGACCGACATGGCACTCTCGAGTGCCCAGATCTTCGTCGGCCTCGTCGTCGTGACGCTGTTCGTCCCCTGCATCCTCTCGATGGTGATGATCCTCAAGGAACGGGACGCAAAGAGCGCACTCCTGATGTGGGTCGGCTCGTGGGTCGTCGCCTTCGGCGTCGGCGGCGTCCTCGCGGCCACCTTCGGGGTGTTCGGCCTGTGAAGTGTCCGACCTGCGACTACGAGTTCGAACCCGCCGGCGACCTCCAGTGTCCACGGTGTGGCGCGATGCTTTCCTGCTCGACGACCGCCTGTGCGGAGTGTGACGCCTGTTCCGGGATTGTGGAGCAACTGCGGCGGTCAGCGGCGGATCGATTGCGCGTCACCGGCGAGGAGTAGGCCGACCGACTGTTTCTTTTCCCTGTAGTTCGATGTCCGGGTATGGATCGGGCCGGGAGGTGGGATCAGCCGGGGAGTCCGACGACGACACTCATCGGCGTGCTCGTGGTCGTCTTTCTCCTGCAGACGGTGTTCTCTGTGTTCGGGGTGTCGCTCGCGTTCGCCCTCGCCTGGCCGCTTTCCGACCGTCCCTGGACGCTGGTGACGAGCGTGCTCGCTCACGAGGGCACGCTGCACCTCGCGACGAACGCGATCGGACTGTTCGTGATCGGGATCATCCTCGAACGCCGGACGGAACCCTGGCGCTTTTACGCCTTTTTCCTCTCCGTCGGGGCGATCGCCGGGGCGATGGAAGTGACGGTCGCCCAGGTGCTTGGCCGCACGGTGTCCGTACTCGGGGCCAGCGGCGCGGTCTTCGGCCTGCTCGGGTACCTCCTGGCGGGTAATTCTCTTACCGATGCCGTCGCCGACCGGATCACTGTGGATCCACGGGTCGCGGTCCTCGTCATGATCGGTGTCGCTCTCGCGATCACGTGGCTGACGCGGGGCCGTCGCGTGGCACTGATCGCGCATTTCACCGGGATCGTGCTGGGGCTGGTCGCTGGCCGTGCGCACGTGCTCCGGAGGAGTGGATCGAGGACGTCTCCGACCAGCACGGAGCGGCGGCGCTTCTGATCAGCACTCCCACTCGTCGGGTACCGGTATACTGATCAGCACTCCCACTCGTCGGGTACCGGTATACTGATCAGAGGTCGCAATCGTCGGGTACCGTCATCTCGTGGAGACGAGTGACGACCCGGTCGGCGACGGTCTCCAGGTGATCGACGTCCTCGCGATTGTAGGAGACGAGCGTGTCCAGCGCTGCGTCGTCGCCGCGCTGGTAGTCGTACCACAGTCGGACGGCGTCCTTCCCCGAGAGGTCCGGCCGGTCGCGCTCGACGCCGACGTCTTTCTCGATCTGCTTGAGCCCGCCGGTCAGATCGAGTCGCCGGCAGGGATACATGAGGTCGAGATGCGGTCGTTCGAGGACGCCGTCGAGATCGAACGACTGCTTGAGAAAGGGCACGTCGAAGCGCTTGCCATTGAACGAAACGAGCAAGTCGGCGTCGGCGAAGACGTCCCGGAGGCGGTCGGCGGTGAGGTCACGGTTCTGGACGAAGGTCTTCGTCTCGCCGCCCTGCCGGACGCTGACGGTCGTCACCGCGTCGTGGCGCTGATCGAGGCCAGTGGTCTCGATGTCGAAAAAGGCCGCGTTGTCCTGGAAACTCTCGTAGAGTCGCCACTGGGCCTGACTGGGGAACTGCCGGCCGAAGAATGCGGTGTTGCGATCGTTCAGGTGCCGGCGAGCGTCGTCGATGAACGCCTCGATGCGCTCGGCGGTGGCTGGGCCGACGGCGTCAGGGTGAAAGTCGTCCCAGTGGGTGATTCCCTGTCGCCACAGCGATCGCTCGGTCTGCTCGCCGACGCCTTCTACCGGAATGAAACTTGCTTCGACGCGCACGATGGCGGTACTCGGAGGGGGACGGTCCTAAAGGTCGCGGTGACCTGACCGGACACGTTCGAGGATCTAATCCAGTCGTCCCATTGCTCTTTGAAGCGGACCCCGAGACGACCCTCGGCACATACAGAGCGACAATACGATCGGTAGGTACCCCTACTACACGTCCTCGATCCGTCCGTCCCGCGACTGCCAGTCCCCACGATCCAGAAGCCGTTCGAGCATCGGCCGGAGATCGGCGGCGGCGACGCCGAAGTACTTCTCGCGGCCGACGGGCGTCCGGAACCGGACGATACAGGTGTGATCGGTGGCCTCGAAGACTGTTAGCGTACTCCCAGTCGCCCGGTTTCCGGCCTCGAACAGTTGGGCCGCGCCGTCGCCCGTCACCCGCGAACCGAGCCCCCAACTCAGTGATTCGATCGCCCCCCGGTCGATCGGCAGGATGTCTGCGAGACGTTTCCCATCCCCCGAATCGGCGTCGCCCTGCCGCGTCTCACGGGATGACATACCACTGCATACACCGTGGGTCACCAAAAGTGGCCGCATTTGCCGCTTGTCCTGTCCTATGGTAACACGTGTGAACACCAACAAGCATATATGCTGGTGTGGTATACCATGGCATGTATGGCGACCGCACCGAGCACCGACGACGTGATCGATCAGTTCCTCACCCGGCGTGGGCACGAAACGGACGCGGTCGGTTGGGACGAAAGCTATAACAAAAAGCAGTGTCCCGAATGTGGCGGCTTACACGACGCGACAGCCACGCAATGCTCGGTATGCGACTGGTCGCCGGCGGGATAGCGTGGCGAGTGACTGTTCGAGGCGGGTGTGAGTCGGGACGGTCCATCGGCCGTCTCCCAACATTTTTGAGCACTGCCGGAATACCCACCGTCAGTGGACGATAACCGCCCTATCGAGGAGGTACTGGACACGATCGGCGACCAGCACGCGCGACACGTGCTGGCGGCGGTCAGCCAGTCACCCAAGTCGGCCAAGGAACTGAGTGAGGAACTCGAGCTGTCACTACCGACTGTCTATCGCCGACTCGAGATCTTAGAGGAGCACGATCTGGTCAGCGACCAGACGAGCGTCGCCGAGGACGGCAACCATTACAAGGTGTACAAGTCGAACTTCGAAAGTACGGTCATCCGGCTCGAAGATGACGAGTATCAGGTTCGGATCTATCGCTCGGAGAACCTGCCCGATCGCTTCGGTCAGCTCTGGGATGACCTCAACCTCGAGTGAGGCGGTCCGGTTGACGATCCCGCGGCGTGTCGCTCGTCGCCGCTCTTTGAGTACCTTAATATAGTGCGGTTGTCAATCGGGAGACGAGCGCATTATGGTCGACACTGTCGTGCAGTACGGACAGGGACTCTTGGTGTTGTTGCGGCTCGTGCTCTTCGGGCTGACGCTGGGGATCACGCTCATCAGCTTCCAGGCCTACCAGAAGCGCCGGAGCGAGCGACTGCAATACGCGTTCATCGGGTTCGCGTTCATCAGTATGGGGGTCGCGGTCAGCAACATCGTCTCACAGATGTTCGCGTCCCAGCCGGCCCCGCGCGTACGACTGTTCTTCGACATGACCCAGACAGTGCCGTTCATCATCGGCTTTGCCATGTTGTACGTCTCGTTGTACCGGTAGGGGACTCGGGGCGCTTTCGCGGCCAGGGAAAAGTCACGTCGCTTATGAGGGACCAGCACTAGCTACTGTGCAATGACTGAATCGACGGCCCAGGTGACCCGCCTGTTCGGCGGGCCTGGCAGCGGGAAGACGACGGCGTTGCTCGACCGGGTTGAGGAACTTCTCGAAGACGACGACGTCGACGTTCGGGATGTCCTCGTCGTCTCCTATACGCGGGCCGCCGCCGCGGAGGTCCGTGAGCGACTCGCCGAGCGACTCGACGTCTCACCGCGCTCACTCAAAGGCAACGTGTGTACGATGCACGCCAAAGCCTACGAGTTGTTGAACCTCTCGCGGGGCGACGTCGTGGGCGAGTCCGACAAACAGGACTTCGCCGAGGAGTACGGCATCGAGTACGAGGACCAGTACGAAGGTGGCCGAAGGCGGACAGCCAGGTCGACGACGATCGGCAACAAGATCATCGCCACGAGCCAGTGGCTCCAGCGGACCAGCCGCGACGTCGCCGACTGGTACGACGTCCCGTTCAAGTGGAACGACGAGAAGGTCCGACTCCCCCCGGACATCGACGAAAAGGCCCAGACGGGCAACAAGTACACGCCGACGTGGCCCAGCGACGACGATCGGATCGACGTCCCCGAAGTCATTCGTGCCTGGCGGACCTACAAGGGTGAACACGGCCTCGTCGGGTTCGCCGACATGCTCGAGCGCGTCAAACAACGCTCGCTACTCCCCAGCGTCGATTACCTCGCGATCGACGAGTTCCAGGACATCACGACGCTGCAGTACGACGTCTACGAGGAGTGGAAGGCCCACGTCGAGCACGCCCTCATCGCCGGCGACGACGACCAGGTCGTCTACGCCTGGCAGGGAGCCGACCCGAACTTGCTGCTCGAAGAGGAGGGTGAGGACGTCATCCTCGACACCTCGTATCGACTCCCTTCGAAGATCCTCGAGGTCGTCCAGCGCGAGGTCACTCACATCGACCAGCGCCAGGAGAAGAACCTCTCGCCGCGCAAGCAGGGCGGGAACGTCGAGGCCGTCCGGAACCCCTCGATGCTCGATCTCGTCCGAAACGTCCGGGGGACCGTCGAGGAGGACGACGGCACGATCATGGTGCTGTTCAGGGCGCGCTACCAGATGTTCCAGTTCATCGACGAGTTCATCGACGAGGGCATCCCCTTCCGGACGATGACCGACCAGCGGATGTGGACCGATCGCCTCACTGATTACGTCAACGGGATCGAAGCCCTCGCGGCGGACGAACCCCTGACGGCGTTGCAGGGCCGTCGCCTCGCGGACATGCTCGAAGACACGGCCTTCGGGACTGGCGAGCGCGACGACCTCTTCGCCGATCTCGAAGACCGGCAGGAAGCCGCCGACACCGACGATCTGACCGAGATCGAGATCGAGCCTGATCTCATCCGCGACCACGCCCCGTTCCTGCCGGAGCCGCCGGCCGCCGCCGACATGGTCCGAAAAGTCACGAGCTTCCAGGAGCAGACGATCGACGCGTACTTCGCCGGCGACTATCAGGACATGGATCCCGGGCGCGTTCGCCTGGGTACGATCCACAGCGCGAAGGGCCGGGAGGCCGATCACGTCTTCGTCGCGACCGACCTCACCGAGAAGGTCGTCGAGCAGATGGCCGCGACCGTCGAGCGCAACGCGATCGACGTCCCCGGCGTCGATGAGTTCACCAAACACACGGATCCGGTGCCGACGCTGACTGACAACGAACGCCGGGTCTTCTACGTCGGGATGTCACGCGCCCGCGAGCGACTCGTCGTTCTCGAGAACCTCGTCAGCGGTGCCCCGACGCTGCCGATCGACGTCCTGTTGAACAACGAACCGAGCGAGGACCCCGAGGCGGCTCTCGCGTCGATTCTGGGCGAGGAAGCGGCTGCCGTCCACTGATCGGCTGTTCCGTCTGGGTTCTCCCCCGAACGCTGTCACTCGTCGATGAGCTGTCCGCCGAGGTAGTTACGGACGTTGTCCCGCGTCGCCTGTGATACTTTGACGAACGAGACGACGCGTTCGCCACGCTCGACGTGGTCCCGCTGAATTTCGAGTTCGATGCCCATCTCCTGTAAGTGGGTGAGCACTGCCTCGATCACGTCGGGGTCGCCCCGGACGGTGTGTTCCTCGCCGACGGTCTCGCCGCGCTCGACCGCCCGGACGGCCCCGATCGCGGGGAGGAGGATCGCCTCCCCGAGTTCCTGGGCGCGCTGTCGGGACTGGCCCCTCGTTCGATCCAGCTCGACGGCCTGGAACACTTCCCGGAGAATCCGCGGGAAGACGAAATCTCGACCGTAGTCGAAGGGGAGCGAGAACGCGTGTTCGAGGTCGGCCCGGTGGGTCGCCGACGTGGTGTATTTCAGCTGCCGGGTGCCGTCCATCGACTGTAACACGACCCCTTCTTTACACTCGCGGTCCAGGTCGTCGATGACCTCGCGGACGGCGTCGGCCGCCGCTGCCGGATCGTACTCGCCGAAGGCGGGAACCGTCGCCAGGTCGTGACGCTCACAGAGTTCCCGCCGGCGATCGACTGCCACTGGTCGGCCGCTCTCCCGGTCGCGGACGTCGAACACCTCGAAGGCCGCGGACTCGACCTCGGGATATTCGTGTGGCGTGTAGGGATTTTCCGGGCCGATCAATTCACCACAGAGCATGAGTTCGGGCTGCGCTTCAAAGAACGAGTCCGGATCGACCAGATCTTTCACCTTGCTGGTGGTGTATGGACAGATATAGCCGCCGCGAGTGAACCCGAGGACGTCGCCGTCGATCCGGGCGACTCGAACGTTGTAGCCGTTGCGCTTCTCCTCGACCGTGAGTCGCCCGTCGAAGTGCTCGGTGATTCCTGGGTCGAGTACCAGCGTTCGCGGGATCGAGGGGAAGCCACGGACGACGCTTCCCTCGACGATCGCCGTCCCGCGCTCGATCCCGTGGCGGGCATCCGTGAGGTGGCGGTAGCGTCGTCCCTCGAAGACGGACGCCTCGAACGCCGCGAGGACGTCCTCGCGGTCCTCGTCCGGGACGCCCAGCACGGTCGCCCAGTCGCGATCGTCGTCCATGGTGACAGCTACGACACCCCGACCAATAGCTATGGGGGTCGATACCACGCCCGGATGTCGGTCGAATTCGGCGTCGCTTCCGAGAGATTACGCAGAAACAGCGTCGGACTCCTCTTGGGCTTCCCGTTCGGCCTTCTCCGCTTCTTCCTTTTTCGCCTTGATCTTCTTCATCCGGAAGATCTCCTCGCGTTCCTGCTCTTCGAGTTTCTGCTCGATGTAGTCTTGGCTTTCCCGAAGGTCGGGCAACAGCGTGAACTCGAGGGCGTTGACCCGCCGTTTGGTCGTCTCGATCTCGTCGAGCAGTTCCTTCATCGCGGTCTCGACCTCAGCGGCGAGGATGATCTGCTCTAGGAGTTCCTCGTAGGCCTCGGCGACCTCGTCGATCCGGGCGCTCGTCCCGAGGACGCCGTACCCGCGTTCGTCCAGACTCTTGCGGACCTTCGTCGACTCGATCTGCGGGACGACGACCCCCATGATGTTCTTCGACTGGGTGGTGATCTCGGGGTGTTCCTTGAGCGCCGCGGCCGCCCCGCGGACGGCGACGTCGCCCTCCATCGCCCGGGCCATGTCGATGCGCTCCTGGGCGCGGTCGTAGGTCTCCTCTAAGTCCGCACGGACGTTCTGGGCCTGGTCGAGGATGTCCATGAACTCCATAATGAGGCCGTCACGCTTCTGTTCGAGCGTGTCGTGGCCCCGCTCTGAGAGTTCGATCCGGTCCTCGATCTGCATGAGGTTCTTCCGCGTCGGCTTGACGTCCTGGGCCATTACCATCCGATAACCGAGCCACTCAGTTAACGCTTTTCAGTCTATGTGGGTTTGTGTTTGGATGCGCTACTGTCGGGGTCTCCGATGTTGGGAGCAGCATGAAAGCCCCCGCTCGCTCGACTGTCCGGGACTCGCTGCGGTCCTCACTCCGTTGCGGTCCTTACTTCGTCCGGGCCAGGTCGAGCGAGCGGGGGCTTTCATGCTGTTCGTAGTACTCTCCCTCGCCTCAATCTTATCAGAACGTCATCTCGCGTACCCAAACCCATCCACGTAACTCATCACCAGAACCCTTGTTTCAGGTCAATCCAGGTCACGATGGCTGCGTGAGGGAGCGTCAGGACGGCGATGCCAACGAGATAGACCCCGATCGCGCTCGCTAATCCCTGGCTCGCTGGCGTCAGGACGTACAGCGCCCACAGGAAACCGCCGGCAGCGAGCGTCGTCGGCAGTGCCTCGACCGCCAACCGACCGGCCGGCTTCAGCCACTCCCCGGCCGAAAGCGCGGAGACTGTCCGCTGATCCAGCAACCCAACCCGGACGATGTGACGCAACGAGTGCCACAGACAGAAGTACGCCCCGATGGCGAGCACCGGCTCGACGAGAAGGAAGAACGCCCACAGCAGTCCCGTCTCGACGGTGTCGAGTCGCCAGCCCAGGCTATTTGCTAGCCGCCAGCCCCGCCACAGCGTCACGACGGTCACCAGCCCGAATCCGACCGCCACGGCCACCCGACCGCCGGGTTCGAACAGCCACGCCGACCCGATCGACCCGCCGAAGGGCTCGACGAAGGTTTCGAGGACGGCCAGATACCGGTCGGGAAAGCCCACCAGCGGGACCGCCATCGGCAACCCGCCGCGGACGACCGTCGTCAGCGCCTGCTGGATGCGATCGTCGAGATGGCTGCCCCCGAAAGCATCCCGGAGGACGAACAGCTCGCCCTGGCCCCAGTGGAACCACGTCAGCGCGATGAACGCCACGGCGGCCGGGACGGGCGCGACCACCCACGCCGCGAGGTAGGCCCCACCCAGGACCGCATAGAGAACGCCGACGATCGCGAGTCCCCGAGCGTCCACCCGGCCGGACACCGCTCTCGGGAGGGCGACGTAGTCCAGCGCGCCGTGGGGCAGGCCGAAGACTGCGACGCTTGCGACTAGCGGCAGATACCGGACGGACTCCGGCAGCGGGGAGACGAAGGGAACGACGACCGCGAGTCCGAGCAGCGGCAGCCAGCCGGACCACCGGAGGAACGACCCGAGCCTGGCGGCCACCGCCCCGTCGATCTCGGTTCGACTGGTCGTCGGTTGCACGCGTCGTTTCGGGTGGGCCAGCGTCAAAAACCGTCGGGTCGGCGCTCGCCGTCAGCTATCGCCGTCTGTCCGGTGATAGTAATACTTCGAGGCGTAAAAGGTGAGGACGGCGACGACCCACGTCACCACGACCGGGGTCGTGACGGTCCCGCTGGTCGCGAACTGATAACCGCCGATCGCGACCAGCAAAAGGAGCGTCACGAGAAACCCGTTCCGGCCGGCGCGCACGAGCGGGTCGGCTTCGACCATTATGAGGATGTGTACCGTTCGCTTCAGTCGTCTGCCTCGGCGTAGGCCTCGTCGGCCGTACCCTCGTCGTAGTACTCCGCGATGAACTCCTCGTCGATCCGGTTGAGTTCCTCCTCGGGGAGCATCGAGAGCAGTTCCCACGCGATGTCCAGCGTCTCCTCGATCGAGCGGGCGGTGTCGTAGCCCTGGTCGACGAACTCGCTCTCGAAGCGATCACCGAAGTCGAGGTACTTGTTGTCCCGCTCTGAGAGTGCTTCGCGACCGACGATGTTCACGAGGTCACGCAGGTCTTCGGCCTCGGCGTAGGCCGCGTACAGCTGTGACTGGACGTCGCCGTGGTCTTCGCGGGTCAGGCCCTCGCCGATCCCCTCGTCCATGAGCCGCGACAGGGACGTCGGGACGTAGATCGGCGGCCGGACGCCCTGGCTGTTGAGGCCCCGGTCGACGTAGATCTGGCCCTCGGTGATGTACCCGGTGAGGTCCGGGATCGGGTGGGTGTCGTCGTCGCTGGGCATCGTCAGGATCGGGATCTGGGTGATCGACCCTTCGACGCCTTCGATCCGACCCGCGCGCTCGTAGAGGTTCGCCAGGTCGGTGTACATGTACCCGGGGTAGCCCCGGCGACCCGGAACCTCCTCGCGGGCGGCCCCGATCTCCCGGAGGGCCTCACAGTAGTTGGTCATGTCCGTCATGATCGTCAGGACGTGATACCCCTTCTCGAAGGCCAGATACTCCGCGGTCGTCAGCGCCAGCCGCGGCGTGATCGTCCGCTCGACGGCGGGGTCGTCCGCGAGGTTCATGAAGACGACCGAGCGCTCGAGTGCGCCGGTGCGCTCGAAGTCGTCCATGAACTCGTTGGCCTCCTCGGCGGTGATCCCCATCGCCGCGAAGATCACGGCGAACTCGCTGTCCTCACCCTCTTCTTCCTCTTCAGGCACTTCGGCCTGGCGGGCGATCTGGAGGGCGAGGTCGTTGTGGGGCAGCCCCGATCCGGAGAACAGCGGGAGCTTCTGGCCCCGGACGAGGGTGTTCATGCCGTCGATGGCGGAGATCCCCGTCTGGATGAACTCCCGGGGGTACTCCCGGGAGAAGGGATTGATCGCCGCGCCGACGATGTCCTGGCGCTCGTCGGGCACGATGTCCGGCCCGCCGTCGATCGGCCGGCCGGTCCCGTCAAGCACTCGGCCGAGCAGATCCTCGGTGACGGGCATCTTCATCGTCTCGCCGAGGAACCGGACCGAACTGTCCCGGTCGATCCCCTGGGTCGACTCGAAGACCTGGATCGCGACGTGATCGCTGGTCGATTCCAGTACCTGCCCGCGGCGGGTGTCGCCGTCGCCGACCTCGATCTCGACGATCTCGTCGTAGCCGATCGGCTCGTCGGTCTCGACGAACACGAGCGGGCCGCTGATCTCGGTGATCGTCTGATATTCTTTCATTGGTAGGTCCCCCTGAGCTGGGATTCGATATCGTCTTCGAGCTCGGCGACGAAGTCCTCGTATTCGGCGGTCGTGCCGATCCGGTTGAGCCGCGGCGCGGCGTCGATGTCCGTAATCTCGTCGACCGGGACGCCCGCGTCCAGCGCGTCGAAGGCCTCGTCGTTGAACGTCTTGATCGCCTGCATCATCCGGTATGTCTTCTCGGGCTCACAGTAGGTGTCGACGTCGTGGAGCGCGTTCTGCTGGAGATAGGACTCCCGGATGTACCGGGCGACTTCCAGGGTGAGCTGCTGGTCGGCCGGCAGCGCGTCCTGGCCGACCAGCTGGACGATCTCCTGGAGGTCGCTCTCCTCGTCGAGAACGTCGATGACCCACTGGCGGATCTCGGCCCAGTCGTCGGCGACGTTCTCTTCGAACCACGGATCGAGCTGATCGCGATACAGTGAATAGGACTCGTCCCAGTTGATCGCCGGGAAGTGCCGGCGATCGGCCAGGTCGGCGTCGAGCGCCCAGAATGTCTTGACGATCCGCAGGGTGTTCTGGGTCACCGGCTCCGAGAAGTCACCGCCGGGCGGCGAGACTGCGCCGACCACGGTGACCGATCCCTCGGTGCCGTTCGCGTTCTGGTAGTAACCGGCCCGCTCGTAGAACTCGCTGAGGCGAGCCCCGAGATAGGCGGGATACCCCTCCTCGCCGGGCATCTCCTCGAGTCGCGAGGAGATCTCCCGGAGGGCCTCGGCCCACCGCGAGGTTGAGTCGGCCATCAGCGCGACGTCGTAGCCCATGTCGCGGTAGTACTCGGCCATCGTGATGCCGGTGTACACCGACGATTCACGGGCTGCGACGGGCATGTTCGACGTGTTGGCGATGAGGCTCGTCCGGCTCATCAGCGGCTTGCCCGTTACCGGGTCCTCGAGTTCGGGGAAGTCCTCGATGACCTCGGTCATCTCGTTGCCACGCTCGCCACACCCGACGTAGACGACGATGTCCGCGTCGGCCCACTTGGCGAGCTGGTGCTGGGTGACCGTCTTCCCGGAGCCGAAGGGCCCCGGAATCGCGGCCGTCCCGCCCTTCGCGACGGGGAAGAGGCCGTCGAGGATGCGCTGGCCCGTCACCAGCGGATCGGTCGGCGTCTCCTTGTCGCCGGCGGGCCGGGCCTGCCGGACCGGCCACTCCTGGCGCATCTGGATCTCCTCGCCGGTATCGAGTTCGACGACCGTCTCCTCGACGGTGAAGTTCCCTTTCTTGGTGTCGATGACCTCGCCGCCGTCGTAGTCGGGCGGGACCATCACCTTGTGATCGATACTCTCGGTTTCCGGAACGGTCCCGACGATGTCGCCGGCGGTGACCTCCTCGCCTGCCTCGACCTCGGGGGTGAACTCCCAGGTCTTCTCGATGTCGATCCCGGGGGCGTCGACCCCACGGTCGAGGAATGCCGAGTTCATCTTCTCTTCGAGCCCTTCGAGGGGGCGCTGGACACCGTCGTAGATGTTGTCCAGCAGTCCAGGGCCGAGGTCGACCGATAGCGGCGCACCCGTACTCTCGACGGGGCCGCCCGGCGCGACGCCGGAGGTCTCCTCGTACACCTGGATCGTCGTCAGGTCACCTTCGATCTCGATGATCTCTCCCATCAGGCCCTCCCGACCGACGCGAACCACGTCGTTCATCCGGGCCTGCAGGCCCGTCGCCGTGACGACGGGACCGCTCACGCTCTCGATGACGCCGTCTTCACGGACGTCGGACGTTGTCGCTTGACTCATACGTTAGTCTTCCTCCATCAGGTCGATACCGACCGCACGTTTGATCTGGTCGCGCAATCCGCCACTCCCGGCTCCGCCGCCGAGCGTCACCAACACCGGATCGACACTCGTCTCGACGCGCTCGCGGACGGACCGCGAGAGGTGTTCCAGGTCCGGATCGTGCATCACGACGATGCCGACGTCGTCGTCTTCGAGCATCGTCGTGACCGCCTCGTCGACCTCCTCGGTCTCGGGATCCTCGGAGATGGTGGCGAACGTCCGGATGCCAGCCAGCTGGAACCCGGTCGTGAAATCCGCACTGCCGATGACTGCGATCTCTTTGCTCATAGCATCACCAGCTCCCGCTGGATCTCCTCGGGCGAGAGGCCACTCTCGGTGCCGCGGGCGATCGCCCGGATGTTGTCTATCTCACGTTCCTTCGCGAGGACGTAGGAGAGTACCGCCGTGATCGACACCGGATACCGATAGGACAGCCGATCGGCGTATTCGAGCAACGCCGCGTCGATGGCGTGCTCGAAGCCGATCAATTCCTCCGCCGAATCCAGCGCATCGAGCGCCGACGACAGCTCGCTACCGTACTGACTCTCGCGAATGTGATCGAGCAACTGCTCCTCGTTCTCGACGAGCTGGCGAACCTCCGCCGCATCGAAGAGTTGGCCACCCTCGATGTAGTACTCGGCGGGATCCATGTCCGCGCCAGTCCGGACCAGTCGCAACGCGTTCCGGAGGTTCCGGAAGTCGATCTCGGCCCGGAGGAACTCGAGATAGTAGCCGATCGCACTGCCCGTCTCTGCGGTGTCCGGAAGTCCGGCGAGCAGCGCCTCGTAGAACGTCCGGTCGACGGCGTTCTCCAGGGGAACCAGCAGTCCCGTCCCCTCGAACTCCTCGAAGGCATCCTCGAGTGGCTCCTGGAAGATCGTTCCCGCCAGTCGTTCGATGACGCCCTCGATGGACTCCGCCGTCGCCAGCTGATCGAGATCCTCCTCGGTGAGTTCGCCCGCCCGGATGAAGTCGGCCTCGATGGCCTCGGCGTCCGCCTCGGAGTAGATCCCCCGAAGCGCCGTCTTGACGTTCCAGGCGTCGAACTTCCGGAGGTACCTGGCGACGTAATCGTAGAGTTGCCCCTCCGACCACGACAGCAGGTCCTCGAAGTGCTTCGCCATGTTCCGGGTCAGCGCGTACTCGATGAGGTCGACCCCGGAGTGGCGCGAGCCCAGGGCGTTCATCTCGCGTTCGTACTCGCTTTCCTCCATGAACCGGGCGATCTCGCCGGTCCCCATCCGGACGAGCTTGCGGTAATCGTCCTCGTCGAACAGCGAGGCTCGCCGGGAGCGAACGCGGGCAACGACGTACTCGTAGTTGCTTTTCGCTCCGCTGGGGTTTCTCATGGGACTCATTGCTCGGTTGTCTCGGCGTCGTCGGCGAGGACGCCGTCGACGTCGGTGTCTTCGAAGAGGCGATCGCTTATCGCCTTGATCTGATCCTCCCAGACGTCCTCGAGTACCGAGTCGAACGTGTTGTTCACCCTGACCCTGGACTGGTCACTCTCGACGACCACGCCGCCGAGACAGTCCACGTCGCCTGCCAGGGTCGCGTCGTAGTCCGCGAGGATCGATTCGAGCAACTCGGCGTCCTCGGGCCGACCGGAGACGCGCACCTCGCTCCCCTCGAACTCCTCGAGCGCGTCCTCGAGGAGCTCGCGGGTCAACGTCTCGCGTCGGTCCCCCTCGAGGGTTGCGAGCCCGTCTTCGACCTGGTCGCGAACCGTTTCGAGGACTTCCCGGCGTGCGTTGAGCCGCTCCTGTTTGGCTTCGAGTTTGGCACTGGAGAGCCGGCGCTCGCGCTCCTGGGCGATCTGGCGTTCGACCTCGCGCTCGCGCTCGGCGACGATCGACTCGGCGTCGTCCTCGGCCTCGCTGACGATCGATTCGGCTTGCTCGTCAGCGGCCTCCGTGATCTCTCTCGCACGCGAACGGGCTTGCTCCCGGATGTCTTCGACGACCGTTTCGAGGCTCATGAATATCGAGAACCCCGATTACAGCGTCAGGAACACGACGACCAGTGCCAGGATGACGAGCGTCTCCGGGAGGACAGTCAGGATCAGCACCTGTCCGAACAGACTGTCGTCCTCGGCGAGCGCGCCGACGGCCGCCGATCCGATGCCTCGCTCGGCATACCCCGCTGCGAGTGCCGCAAAGCCGACGCCAAGTGCCGCAGCCGAAAGCGGTTCGAGAACGACCATGTTCAGTACCCCTCCGTGAACCGGCCAGCTAGTTCGGAACGCGATACGGTGTCACCGTCGGTCGACAGTAGTGTTTCACTCATGGGTTTGCGAATAGCTCCTGTTCGGTTCAGGAACATTGGTTTTCGAGCATCTGGGATTCAGATCACAACCATCATAAAGCTTCTCAAAGCAGTCGAGGGGCGAGGGACTCGGTCAGTCGAATTCGGCCGGCTGATGGGGGTTAGACGCGAACGAAGGTTCGCGGCAAAAATCACAACCTTCCGCGGGCGGCCCACTTCCCAGCCGAACGCCTCCGCGGCTAGCTCAATCCGCAGCCGTGTATTCGCGTTCGTGTCCGAACGGCCGGTAGGCCGTCCCGCCGCCCTCGTAGAACTTCCCGAAGAACTCCACGTATTCGAGACGGACGGCCTGGAGGCCGGCTGAGGAAACGCCAAGCACCAGCACGACCAGGTGGCCGGCCACCAGGACGACGATGCCGGCGATCCAGCCAAGCGCGATCATCACGGGCTCGCTCCCGTTGACCAGACCCGCGAAGACGACGTAGTCGGGATTGGGCGCGCCCTCCATGAAGAAGATGAAGTGAAACTCACCGTTGTGCAGCGTCGCACCGAACACCAGCAGGTTGACGACCAGCGCCATGCCGGCTTTCGCCAGCAGGACGGCCGCCAGCCGGGTGTAGGACACCACGTGACCGAACGCCTGCGTGATGCTCTCGACCAGGGCGATCCCGCCCTCGGCGTAGATCGCCAGCGCGAACCCGACGACAGCCAACACCAGTCCGACCGTCCCGACGGTCGGCGAGAACCCGGTGAACCCGAGCGGGATGGCCGCCGCCTCGCCGCTGCCGAAGGCACTGAACATGAAGTCGGGCTTGGGGCCACTGGCCTGCGTGCTGAACACCCACAGCCAGAGCCCGGCGGTGAGCATGATCCAGGAGCCGCTCTCGGCGAAGGCCTCCCACAGCCCGTGGTGGAGGTTGTTCGCGAAGTCGATGACCCGGCCGACGATCAGGTGGAGTACGCCGGCGACGAGACTCGCCACCAGCCACGCCTGGGCGAAGGCGACGTAGTGGGGCTGGAGGCCCTTGTGGATCGGCGGGTGGCCGTTCCAGACGATCTCGCCGAGCTGGTGGAGCCCGAAGATCTCGCCGTACAGCACGCCAAAGACGGCAGTGAAGCCGCCGGCCCACATACCGACACCGCCGAGACTCTTCAGTGTCGGATTGTCCAGTCGACTCCAGATGCCATACCCCGCGATGAAGTACAAGACTCCGTACCCGAGGTCGCCGATCATGAACCCGAAGAACAGTGGGAACGAGAGAAACAGCGCGAGCGTCGGGTCGAGCTCGCTGTACTTCGGCCGGTTGATGACCTCGACCAGCGACTCGAAGGGCTTGATCCCGCCGGGATTGTCCTGGACGACGGGCGGGTGTCCCTCGCTCATCGTGAGCGGGCCGACGGTCTGGCCGCCGTCCGCGGCGACCTCCTCGGCCGACTCGTCCGCCTCTTGACCACCAGCGCCTTCGACCGGCTCTCGCTCGGTGGGATGGCCCTCGTCGTCGTAGTCAGCGCGCTCGAGCTCGTCGATCTCGAGATGATCGCCGACAGCCGACCGGAGTTCCGACTCGAAGCGGTCGACGTCCTCGGTCGGGATCCAGCCCTCGGCGACGAAGGCGTTGTCCGTCGTCGCGAACGTCAGCGGCGCTTCCCGCTTTTGGACCTCGACGGTGAGTTTCTCCTCGGCCGCCAGCAGGAACCCGCCCACGTCGAGTTTGAGTTCCTCGAACTCGTTTTCGACCGTCGAGAGCCGCGAGTTGAGTTGCTGGCGGCGATGTCGTAGTTCACTGAGATACGTCTCGGGATCCCCGTCGCCGTCGGGAACCTCGACGGCCGCGAAGTCGGTCCCGACGAGTGCGTCTTCGAGCGCCTCGTCGTCGGCCGGATAGGCGAACGCCGCGAGCGTCGTGCCCTCGCCGAACACCTCGGTGGCGTCGAAGGCGTCGGCCGATTCGAGCGCCGCGTTGACACTGTCCGGATCCCCGTTGCCGACGGCGACCGACAGCGAGTCGTATCCGGCGAGCAGATCCAGGTCGATGCCGAGGTCGACGAAGAACTCCATTCGGTCGATGTCCTCCTCGACGTCCCGGATGTCGTTTCGGAGCGCGTCGCGCCGGTCGTCGAGTTCGTTGACCTCCTGGCGGATCTCCTCGAGGTCCGATTCGAGGGCTTCGTCGGTCACCAGCCGGGTCGGGCCGGCGTCCTCGGGTTCGACCCCGAGCGTCGATTCGAGCGCCCGGACCGTCACGAGCTTGTCCGAGGCGTCGTCGGCCCCGTCGGTCGGGTCGCCAGGGTCGAACCCCTCGAAGGAACCGTCGTACTCCGTGATGTGGAGGACGTCGAGGTCGTGGACGGTCTCGATGACGTCGGTCATCACGCGCTTTGCGCCGGCGACCGAGACCCGGCTCATCCGCTCAGGTCTGAGCATGTACCTCCTCCGCGAAGGCCTCGAGGACGTCGTCGACGACGTCGTCGACGCGGTCCTCGGCCTGGGATTCGAGTCGCTCCCGTTGTTCGGTTCCGTCCTCGAGGATCGCCTCGCGTTCGGCATCGATCTCCTCGCGCGCGTCTGCGAGTCGCTCCTCTGCTAACTCGTCTGCGTCTGTGTGGGCCTGCTCACGGATCTCCTCGGCCCGTTCGCGCGCCTCCTCGAGGCGCTGTTCACGCTCCTCTTCGGCCTCGGCGACGATTTCGTCAGCTTCCCGCTCGGCCTCCTTGATGCGGTCGAGAACCTCGGGCCTGGGCATTTGTCAATCGTGATTTGCGACACCGCCTATATGGGCGTTGCGAAGTACTCACGCGCTCGCGGCAACCCCTGCCTGATCCGGGGAGTTATGCCGACGAAGGTCCAATACGCCCACGATGGGCATCCTCGAAGACAAGTCGCGGGCACGGCTGTTTTATAAGTACCTCTCGCGGGTCTACGACCGCGTAAACCCCTTCATCTGGAACGAACGGATGCGCACCGAGGCACTGGACCTCCTCGACATCGACGCCGACGATCGCGTCCTCGACGTCGGGTGTGGAACCGGGTTCGGGACCGAAGGCATTCTCGAACACACCGACGACGTCTACGGGCTCGATCAGAGTCCCCACCAGCTCGAGAAAGCCACGTCGAAACTCGGGGACCAACCGGTTCAGTTCTGCTTTGGGGACGCCGAACGCCTGCCGTTTGCGGACGACAGCTTCGACGTGGTCTGGTCATCGGGGTCGATCGAATATTGGCCCAACCCTGTCAGTGCACTCCGGGAGTGTCGCCGCGTCGCCCGGCCCGGCGGGCAGGTGCTCGTCGTCGGCCCGAATTACCCGCGGTCGTCAATCTTCCAGAAACTCGCGGACGCGATCATGCTGTTTTACGACGCCGAGGACGCCGACCGGATGTTCGCCGAGGCTGGCTTCGACGACGTCGAACACGTCACTATGGGGCCGGGCTACAACCCGGAGATCGCGATCACGACTCTCGCGCGCGTCCCGGCCTGATCGACCGCCCCGCCTACTCCGCGGTCGTTTCGAGCCTCGCGAGCACGGTATCCGCGTCCGAGACGGTGATCGCCACGGGCTCGTCTGCTGTGAGCAGCGGGTCGTTCGTCGTGGCGAGTTCGAGGGTCGCGGTCTCGCCGGCAGTCCACTCGCCTGTCGTCTTGCTGTTGAACGGGCCGGTCGGGCCGCTCACGAACCCCGTCGCCGCGAAGAACGGAACCGGCGGCTGGTAGTCGAGGGGGGTTCCGCCGACGGTGATCGCCACGTCGATCGTCGAGACGTCGAGCGGGTCCCCGCCCTCGTGTGTGAGTGCGATCGCGTTCGCCGTCGCGTCGGCATCCGCAGAGAGTCGAACTGTCGTCCCGTGGTCTGGCGTGGCCGTCCCGAGTAGCATGGTCCCGACGGTCGCCCCGAACAGCACGGTCAGGGCCACCATCAGGATGACGCCGACGACGGGGGAGACGGCACGGTCAGCCATCGCGATGGGCTGGTCGCGGGATCGTATATAAACCTGCGACCCGCAGGACAGGCGGAGTCACTCACGAACCGACTGTGACTGCCACCGTCGTTCCATCAGGGCGACGAGCCGTGATAGTCCGTGTTTCGTCCGTTTCGAGGAGCCAGAGCCGACTTCCGATCGTCGCTCGGTTCCGTGTCGCGGTCTCGACGGTGATCTCGGCGATCACTCGCTTGCCGGTCGTTGCGTTCCGTACCGTGACCGCGCTGGGTCCGACTGCGGTCGCATTCACTTCCAGCAGGACTCCGTCGGTCGTGTTCGCCGCGACTGTCTCCGTGGGCAGACTCGATAACTGCAGCTGTTGAACCTCATAGAAGACGTTCGTCGTCCGGCCATCGAGATACGTTTGGAGGTCGCCGTGGCTGTGGGTGAGTTCGACGGCGTAGACCGTCGACTCGCCGAAGCCGGTGACACTCAGCCCCGAGACCAGGTTCTCGACGGCCCACGGATACGCGCCCTGGACCTGCTGGTAAGCTCTCGAAAGTGGGGCCGTGTCTCCCTGCTCGAACTGGTTGGCTCCGGAATCGAGACGCTCGCTCCAGAGCGTCGCCTCACGCAGGAACGTTCCGCCGTCGATTGCCGTGAGGACGGCACCCGACTCGCTACTGATGACGCCGATCGATCGTGGGGGTGCGATCCCTCGGAGACTTGCTGTGAGTCGCGCTGTGATCGGCCCCTGCAACGTGATAACTTCGCCATCGATGGCGGCTAGGGTTGCCGTGGCGTCGTCGGAGAGTGAGACCACCGAGGACTCCTGAACGACTGTTTCGAGGACAGCGACCTGTTGGGTGATCTCCTCGGACGCGATCCGAATCCGGGCAAGCTCACGGAACAGTTCGGAACTGGTCATCTCGTCCCGGGTGAAAGACTGGATTGCAGTCTGGCGTTGATCTCGTAGCGTCATTGCTCGCGCTTCGAGGCGATCGAGCGTCGCGTCGATGACTGCGGACTTTGCGGACTCGTTCCGGGCGGACTCGAAGGCGCTCCTGAACTGTCCTGTTTGGAGGGTCGATTGCAGCCGTTCCTGTTGGCCGGACAGCGCGCTCGACAGATCTGCTGTGGCGGACTCGCCGGTCGCCGCCCCGTCCGGGACGGTGAGCCGTCCGACGGTATCGTTCTGGGTCGTCACTGCGTGGGGGGTGCCCGGATCGTCGCCGGCTGTCGCGGCCAGTGCGGAACCGGCCCCGAAGATAGCCACGACGACGAGGAGGGTCGAGAGGAGCGTGACGATAGACGGGGGCCTGCGCATCGGCGAAGTGTTGGAGAGGCAAACACAAAAAGCCATCTACCTCCGGTTATGACGTGCGTCTGACGACCTGAGACGCGCCGATATCTTTCATCCCCGCCGCTAACGTTTTATTTGTGGATGGAAAGCGTTTTGCACCCGGCACGTCGAGACCGAAACGACATGTCCCCGTCTGTGCGAGTCGTCGCCGCACTCCTCGCCCTCCTGACGATCTTCGGGGGTAGTGCTGTCGTCGTCGCCCAACCGGGTGGTCCCGCCAGCGGCTCGATGGAGGACGTTTCGACCGCCGAGACGCTCAACGCCTCGACCACGATCTGGATCGAACTCGGTGAAGGGGGTGACGCTCACTGGAACGTGTCGATGGTCGCCACGCTGCCCGACCAGGCGGCAGTTGATTCCTTCCGGGACCTCGCCACGTCCTTCCGGGCAAACGAGAGTGACGTCCTGCCGACGGCGACGTTCCGCCGGTACGTCCGACTCGCGGACAACTCGACCAGTCGAGACATGCAACTGACCGACGTGGAACGCAACGCCACGCTGGGAAACGGGACTGGGCGTCTCGAACTATCATTCACCTGGGAGAAATTCGGCCGACGTGACGGATCGACGGTCCACGTTGCAGCGGCGTTCACCGGGCCCGACGGCCTGTGGCTCAAGGGGCTGACTGCCGATCAACAGCTCGTCGTTGCCGTCCCCGAGTCTTTCGACATCACGAGCGCGCCCAAGGGGTACACGAATCGGACGATACGGTGGGACGGACCGACGACGTTCCAACCAGCCGACTTCGAGATCACCTACGACGTCAACCCCACCCCGCCGGACACGCCCACCCGGACGGCCGGGCCGACGACACCCACGGCGACCCCGACGCCGACCACGCCGACGACTGAGCCGACCACGTCGACCGAGACGACAGTGACAGGCCCGTCTCAGGGTGGTGGAATATCCCCGGTGGCGATCATCGTCGCCCTGGTCGCCGTGATTGCGGGCGGCGTGTATCTCTCCCGTCATGGCGATCTGCTCCCGTCGAGTTCAGCTGCCGATGACGACGGAGCGACGGCCCGGACGGACGGTGACGACCAGCCGGACGGTTCGCCGCCCGGCGACTCGGGTACCACCGCTGAGTCCGGTGAGGATACAGCCACTGAGTCCGGCGGGGATACAGCCACTGAGTCCGGCGGGGATGCAGCCACTGAGTCCGGCGGGGATACAGCCACTGAGTCCGGCGGGGATGCAGCCACTGAGGCCGGCGGGGATGCAGCCACTGAGGCCGGCGGGGATGTTGACTCGGAGACGAGTGGGGCCGAGGACGACCAGCCGCCGCTCGATGGGGAGTTGCTGAGCGACGAGGAGTACGTCGAGGCGCTCATCGACCGGAACGGCGGCCGGATGAAACAGGCGAACATCGTCACCGAGACCGGGTGGTCGAACGCGAAAGTCTCGCAGTTGCTTTCGGCGATGGCCGAGGCGGGCCGCGTCGAGAAACTCCGCATCGGTCGGGAAAACCTGATTTCGCTCCCGGACGATGACGGTGACGGTGACTGATTCGTGACGCCGATCGGCGGCGTCGACAGCCATCCGCGGTCGTCACGTACTTGTCTCACCGACACCTAGAACGCCCGATGGAGTACCTGGAGCGACGGCGGGACCTCATCGAAACCCGACTCGAAGACGTCCTGGCGTCGGTCGACCCGGCCGAACTGTCGAGCGAACTCGAAAACGTCGTCCTGGCGGGCGGCAAGCGGGTTCGACCGACCGTGTCGTTGCTGGTCTGTGAGGCCGTCGGCGCGCAACCGGAGGACGCCGTCGACTTCGCAGTCGGCGTCGAACTCGTCCACAACGCGTCGCTGGTCGTCGACGACATCATCGACGAGTCCGACCGCCGGCGTGACTCACCCAGTGCCTGGTCGGCCTTTGGCCACGGGCCGGCACTCATCGCCAGTGACGGCCTGATCGGCGAGGCGTTCGCCCTGTTCTCGACCGACGAGCGTGCGATGCGAGCCGTTTCCGAGGCGATGGTCGAACTCGGCGAGGGCGAAGCCACCGAACTCGCCGCGATGCCCGACTCCGAGGACGCCTACCGACAACTCGCTCGACGAAAGACCGGCGCGCTGTTTCGGGCCGCGGCCGAACTCGGTGCGATCGCGGCCGACGCCGACGCACGCACGGTCGAGGCGTTCGGGCAGTACGCCGAACAGGTCGGCATTGCCTTCCAGATCCGTGACGACGTCCTCGACGCGACGGGTGACGCCGAACAACTCGGGAAGCCTGCCGGTCACGACGCCGAGATGGACCGACCATCGATCGTCCAGGTCACCGATCTTTCGCCGGCGGAGGCCACCGAACGTGCTCGCAGTGAGGCCGACGCCGCCCTCGACCAACTGGAGACCGTCCCGGTCGAAAACGAACAGGCGGTCGAGTATCTCCGTGATCTGGCGAACTTCGTCGTCGAACGCGAGCGGTGAACGCTGGCCGACGTGTGCCCCACGGTCTCAGTCGAGTTTCCCGTTGAGCACCTTCGCCGCCGTGAGTATCGGATCCCAGGTCGGCCCAAAGGGCGGCGCGTACGAGAGATCCAGATATTCGACGTCCTCGACGGTCAGGTCGGATTGGATCGCCGTCGCGATGGGGTCGATCCGCTTGGCGACGCCCTCGCGCCCGACGACGCTCGCTCCCAGGACGCGGCCCGACTCGGCGTCGCCGACCAGCGTGACCTCGATCTCGGAGCCGCCGGGGTAGTAGTGGGCCCGCGAGGCAGACGTGATCGTCACCGACACCGGGTCGAAGCCGGCGTCACGGAGTTCTTCTTCGTCCAGCATCCCCGTCCGGGCGACGGCCAGGTCGAACGCCTTGAGCACGGCCGTCCCGGCGATGTCGCCGACCGGTGTGAGGTCGCCGCCGACAGTTGCCCCGACTGCGCGCCCGGCCCGGTTGGCCGTCAACGCGAGCGGGACGTGGGCCGGCTCGTCCGTCACGGCGTGGGTCATCTCGGCGCAATCGCCCGCCGCGTAGACGGCGTCGTCGCTGGTTCGCCCGTACTTGTCGGTCGCGATCGCCCCCGTCGGCCCCAGGTCGATCCCGGCATCGGCTGCGAGTTCGACGTTCGGGTCGACGCCGGCCGCGACCAGCACTGCGTCCACCTCGACCGCGCCATCGTCGGTGACGATCCGCTCGACGTCGTTCTCGCCGTCGAGGGACTGTACGCGCGTGCTCGTCCGCACGTCGACACCGTTGTCTTCGAGTTCGCCTGCGACGGTCTCGGCGGCCGACGCGCCGAACGGTGGGAGGACGTGGTCGCGCATCTCGAACAGCGTCACATCGATGTTCCGTCCCCGGAAGGCCTCGGCCATCTCGATGCCGATGTATCCACCGCCGATGATGCCGAAGCGGTCGTACGCGCCGGTCTCGATAGCCTGCTTGAGCGTTCGCCCTGCGTCCATCTCCTGGAGCGTGAAGACGTTCTCGGCGTCCAGGCCATCGATCGGTGGTTCAAGCGCGCCTGCGCCGGTCGCGATCAGCATATCGTCGTAGCCGATCCCGTATTCCTCACCAGCGTCGGTCTCGACCGTGACTTCCTTTCGGCTCCGGTCGATCCCGATCGCTTCGTGACCGGTCCGGAGGTCGATGTTCCGCTCCTCCCGGAAGCGATCGGCCGGGATCGCGATGAGATCGTCGAGAGAGTCGATTTCCCCCTTGACGTAGTAGGGCAGACCACAGGCCCCGTAGGACACCCACTCGCTCCGTTCGAGGACGACGACCTCGCGGTCCGGATCCTCCCGCTTGGCCTTGCTGGCCGCGCTCATCCCTGCCGCGTCGCCGCCGATGACGAGAAATCGCTCGGACATAGGGAAGCTTTGACGCCGACTCCGTAAAGAATTGTGGTGGACGCACAACTCCGGGGTATCTCCTCAGTGTGGATTATCACACTCCAACCCACTGAACTGTCCTGCGGCGAGATTGGATTGACGTATATCCGGTTTTCACACCCAGAAATACCAAAGACGGCGTTTTGGCTGTCTATCGGCGGCGCTCCAGGCAACCTACCGAGACAGTGTGGATGATTGGCCAATTTTGGGTGGTAAAACGAGGGAACCAGCAACAAACACCGGATAATTTATAAGCAGAGGTTCACAAACAGCAAAATATGCCGGAATACGAGTCACGGGACGATGTACTGGACACCAGCAATCGCGGGGACCCGGCCGAATCAGGGCTGTGTACGCTGTGTACATCCGACTGTGTCGGGAAGTGTGAGACGTGGCAGTCGTCGCTTCGCGGCCGCCAGATGCTCTATCCCCGTCGATACGGGGATATCACGGCGGGCGCACGAAACGCGACGCCCGAGGGTGTGAGCTACGAGTCACTCCGCATCCAGGGGTACGCACACGGCGCGGAGGGCCTTCCCGAGGACGTCTCGGCCGACCCCGACGACGCGCTGTACACGAACGTCGACCTCGAGACCGAGTTCGGGGCCGAACGGACGACCAAGTGCAAAATGCCCCTGATGACCGGTGCGCTCGGCTCGACGTTCATCGCCGAGAAGTACTGGGAGTCCTTCGCGGTGGGCGCGGCCCTGCGCGGGTTCCCGATCGTGATCGGCGAGAACGTCGTCGCCGTCGACCAGGAATCGACGATGGCGGACGGCCGCGTCGTCGACGCGCCGGAACTCGATCGCCGGATCAAGACCTACCAGGAGTACGCCGACGACGAATACGGGGCGATCATCGTCCAGATGAACGTCGAGGACCAGCGCAACGGCGTCGCCGAGTACGTCGCCGAGGAACACGGCAACGACGTCATCATCGAGCTCAAGTGGGGCCAGGGCGCGAAAGACATCGGCGGCGAGATCCAGGTCGACTCCATCGAGTACGCCCAGTTCCTCGCCGACCGGGACTACGTCGTCGATCCCGATCCCTACGACGAGGCGGTCCAGGACGCCTACGAGGCCGGGAACATCGAGAGCTTCGCCCGCCACAGTCGTCTGGGCGCGACCAGTGCACCCGAACCCGAAGACGTCAAAGCCGGCTTCCTCGAGACCGTCGAGTACCTCCGGGAACTCGGCTTCGAGCGGATCACGCTCAAGACCGGCGCGTACGCCAACAAGGATCTCGCGCTGGCGATGCGGTGTGCGAGCGAGGCGGACCTCGATCTCCTCACCATCGACGGGGCCGGCGGCGGCACGGGCATGTCCCCCTGGAACATGATGAACGAGTGGGGCACGCCGTCGGTACACCTCCACAGCAAGGCCCTGGAGTACGCCGAACTGATGGACGAGGAGGGGTTGACCGTGCCCGACCTGGCCTTCGCCGGCGGAATCGCCACCGAGGACCAGATCTTCAAGGCGCTCGCGATCGGTTCGCCGTACGTCAAGCTGGTCTGTATGGGCCGGGCGCTGATGATCCCCGGATTCGTCGGGACGAACATCGAGGGTGCGCTCGAACCCGAGCGTCGCGAGGCGATCAACGGCAACTGGGAGGAACTGCCCCCCACAGTCACCGAATACGGTGACAGCCCCGAGGAGATTTTCGCCGGCTGGCAGGACGTCGACGAGGTACTCGACGAGCGTGACGTCGCGGACATCCCCTACGGCGCAGTCGCGCTGTGGAACCTCACCGACAAGCTCGGTGCCGGGCTCAAACAGCTCATGGCCGGGGCCCGGACGTTCAACATCGACGCGCTCGAACGCGACGACCTCATGGCTGCAAACGAAGAGACCGCCCGCGTCACCGATCTGCCGCTGTTGACCGAAGCCTACGACGGGGAAGCCAAAGCGATCCTTACCGAGTAGGGGCCGAGCGAGGGGTCACTCCCAGGGCGCGTCCGGGCCCCCCTGTTCCGGCGGTTCGTCGTGGTCGATCGGTTCGTCCTCCCGGTTCGGCAGTTCCCGTTCGTCGATCTCTTCCGTTTGCTCGTCGAACGGCGGGAGTTTGTCCTCCATCACAAGCCGGTAGTAGATCGTCCAGAGGACGCCCAGCACTAGCGAGAACAGTCCGAGTTCCGTGGTCGTCATGTCGTAGGTGAGGGCGATGTACCCGCCCGAAAGCACGACGCCCCAGTTGTACACGAAGACGGTAAGGTCGCTACGGTCGAGGTCCATGCACGGTACTGACAGGACTGCCTTCAAATGCGTGTCGGTCCCTTCAGCAGGCTCAGACGGTCAGGACCGTCTTCGCCGATCAGTGATCGGTATCGTGACCGATGGTCTCGCCCGGATACGCCTTTTCGCCGGCCTCGACCCGGATGTCGAGCCAGTTTTCCATCGGAATCAGCGGGCACTCGTAGGCTTCGTTGTACGCACACGTCGGGTTGTACGCCAGGTTGAGATCGAGTATCCAGGTTTCGTCGCCCGTCTGATGCCGGTCGGGTTCGAGGTCGAGATACCGCCCGGCCCCGTAGGTCTCCTCGCCACAGGTCTTATCCCGGAACGGGACCCACAACCGCTCCTCGCCCGACGCCGGCTTGTACGCCTGTAGCGTCACGTCTTGGCCCGCTATCTCGACGGAAAACTCCCCCCAGCGGACGTATTCCTGACTCCCGTCGGCGGTCGTCTCGACGGTCACCGACTCCTTGTCGTCGTGTTCGTCCAGGGACAGTTCGTACCGATAGTCGGGGTCGACCGCGAAAAAGTCCAGCCCGGCGAACTCAGCGTGTTGCGGGATGGGTGATCGGGGATGTTCGGCGAAATACGTCTCTTTCTCGTCTCGCTGCTCGCGGATCCGCTCGGCGTAGTCCTGATCTGTCATCGTTCAAGGGTTGGACGGGGGGACACATAACAGTATTGCGTACCCTCGACAACACCGGTGCTGTCGTGCGATGTCCGGTCGTGGCCCGATGCAGGAGCTGATCGCCACGCTACTGCTGGAGACGACTCAGCCACCGACCGACGCGGCCGGAACTGCCCGTGACCAGCCGGTCGGAGTTGAACACGCGGATCGCCAGCCAGATCATGCCGACGGCGAAGATCGCCTGGTAGACGATCCCGCCGAAGACCATCGCCGTGTCGTTCAACAGCAGTCGCTTGGGGGCGATCGCGGGGTGGGTGAACGGGATCGCGAGCAGTACTGCCCGGAGCGGCAGCGAGAGCTGGGCGACGTCAGTGAACATCGTCGCGAGCATCGGGACCACCGCCAGAATCGAGATGGGGAACAGCAACATCTGGGCCCCCTGGCGGTCGCCGGCGAACACGCCCAGGATGAGCGCCAGCGCCAGGACGCCGACCAGCGAGAGGAACAGCGAGACGCCGACGATCGCGTAGTCGGCGATCCCCAGGCTCAGCGCCGCACTCGCTCCGCCGTCGGTGAACGACGACTGGTAGTAATAGATGGAGACGGTGTACAGCGCTGCGCCGAGCAACCCGATCGAGGCACTGCCGATCAGCTTCGCGGCGACGATCGTCGAGCGCTTGACCGGCATCGTCAGCAGGGTTTCGAGGGTCTTGTTCTCCTTTTCGCCACCCATCGAGTTGATCACCATCTGGCCCGAGAAGAGGATGACGAACATGATGACGACGGGGATGAAGATGAACTGCGTGGCGAAGCTCCCCGAGAGTGCACCGGGTGACGTCCCGTTGAGGGTCTTGTCCTGCAGGTAGGTCGTGTGCTCGGACTGGATCGGATTGAGCATCGCCGGGGTCGTGCCGGTGACGTTCAGCGTCAGGACGGTCCCCGCCCGCCCGATCTGTTGGTCGATCTGTGCCGAGGAGGTGATCCCCGAGAGGCTGAGCGAGCGAACGACTGAATGGACGTTGACGCTCCCGGCCGTCCGCTGTCGGATCCGTTCGGTGAAGCCGTCGGGAATGACGATCAGGGCGTCTCCACCCGCTTCGGAAACGGTCTCGATCGCCGTTGCGGGATCACCTGACTCGGCGTAGTAGACGACTGAGGCATTGTGTGAGATCGACGCGTTGACCAGATCGCCGTACTCCCCGCCGTCCTCGTTGATGATCCCGATCGACGGTTGTTCGCCGGCGCTGTCTTCGATCCCGCCGATCCCCTGCCCCATCGCGACGAAGATGATGGGGATCATCAGGATCGGCAGGAGATACCGCGGTCGGAGTAACTCTCGGGTCTCCTTCCAGAGGAGTCGCCAGAACTGATTCATGCGACCGCCTCCAGGAAGGCCTCCTCCAAGTTTTCGGCGTCGTAGCGCTCGATGATCTCCTCTGGCGGGCCTTCGGCCACGATCTCGCCCTCGTTGAGCAGCCCGATCCGGTCACACAGATACTGGACTTCGAGCATGTTGTGACTCGAAAGCAGGACGCTCCGGTTCGCGCCGGGGAAATCCTTGATGATGTCCCGGATCGCCCGGGCGTTTTCGACGTCCAGCCCCGAGGTTGGCTCGTCCAAGATCGCCAGGTCGGGTTCGGTCATGATTGTACTCGCCAGCAAGAGCTTGCGGGTCATCCCCTTGGAGTACTCGCTGGTCTTGCTCTCGATCCGGTCGGCAAGATCGGCGATTTCGACGCCCCGCTCGACGGTCGCGTCGGGATCGCCGTCGTAGAAGTCCGCCACAAATTCCAGGTACTGTCGGCCGGAGAGGTTGTCGTAGGACCCGGCGTCCTCGGGGAGATACCGGATGCGCTTGCGGACCTCGTTGGGTTCGGCCTCGACGTCGGCACCGAAGACGGTCACGTCGCCGTCGCCGACAGTCAAAAGCGTCGAGAGCGTCCGGAGGGTCGTGGTTTTGCCCGCGCCGTTCGGCCCGACGAGCCCGTAGATCTCGCCGGGCTCGACGGTAAAGGAGACGCCGCGGAGGGCCTGTACGTCGCCGTATCGTTTCTCCAAGGCGGAGACCGTCACCGCTGGTTCTGCCATCGCCCGCTACGTCACACCAATGCCAGATGATGATTTCGGTTTCCTCAGGTGCCGCCGGTTGTGGCACGCGGCAGGGAGAAAACGAGTCAGACCACGTCCGGTCGCACGCGAAATCGCTGGTAGCCGCCGTGAGAGAGTTCGAGCGCCCCGAGCCACCAGTTCCAGCGTTCGATCAGATCGGAGTCCTCGGGTGCGTCACGCAGGTTGTCGACGACGATTTCGACGGTCAGCGCCCCCTCGAAGTCGGCTGCGTACTGCGCGGAGTCACCAAGATCAGTCGCCTGGCGGGCGACGATCCGAGCGATTTCCGACTCGGCGTCGAAGGTCTCGACCAGTTGGGATTCGAGTTGCGTCCGGTCCACACCGGCGGTTTGCCGAGCGGGGACTTGAAAATCCCGAAGTTCGGCCGCTCCCATCACCGGAACCGTTCAGCACGTCGAGGCGTCACTCGTGGCCGACGATCGGCTGTGGCTCGTAGGGTTCTTCGAGGTACTCGACGTCAGAATCCGAGAGGTCGATCTCCATGGCTTCGACGGCGTCCTCTAAGTGTTCGACGCTGGTCGTGCCGACGATCGGCGCGGTGACGTACTCGTTTTGATACTGCCAGGCCAGCGCGATCTGGGCCATCGTCACGCCGTAATCGTCGGCGAGTTCCTCGACGCGTTCGTTGATCTCGCGGCCCCCGCCGCGGGTGTACTCGTCGGTCGGGTTGTGGAAGTTCTCGGGGTCGCCACGCTCGGTGGCTTCGAGTTCGTCGATCGGGCGCGTCAGGAAGCCCTGGCCCAGCGGCCCCCATGGGATGACGCCCATGTCCTCCTTCTCGGTGAGGGGGAGCATTTCGCGTTCTTCCTCGCGATACGCCAGGTGATAGTGGTTCTGCATCGTCTCGTAACTCACGAGGTCCTCGCGCTCGCTGGTCCGGAGGCGCTCGGAGAGCTGGTGGGCGAACATCGAGGAGGTGCCGACGTGGCGAACCTTGCCGGCGCGAACGGCGTCGTCAAGCGCCCGCAGGGTCGTCTCCGGTGGGGTGTTGGGGTCGACCCGGTGGGTCTGATACAGGTCGATCGTGTCCATGCCGAGCCGATCCAGGCTCGCGTCGAGTTCCTGCTGGATCGTCTTTCGGGAGAGCCCCGAGGCGTTGGGCGTGTCCTCGCCGACGGGGAAGCGAACCTTCGACGCGACGACCTGCTCGTCGCGGTCGTAGTCGGCGAGGACGTCCCCCAGGATCTCCTCGCTCTCGCCCGCTGAGTAGGCGTTTGCGGTGTCGAAGAAGTTCACGCCCAGATCGATCGCCCGCTCGATGATCTCGCGGCTTTCCTCTTTCCCGAGCATCCAGGGCTCCTCGCTGCCGAAGCTCATGGCCCCGAGACAGAGCTGACTGACCTCCATCCCCGTCGAGCCGAGTGTGGTGTATTCCATGCCCTCCGGAATATGAGCGGGCAGTTCAAATGGATTATGCCTGTTGAACTGTCTCTTCGCACGTTTCGGCGGGATCTGTTGTCATCTCCTGGCGCTGTCGAACATACGACACTCGAAGTGAACGTTAAGTCCGCCGGCGACGTACTGTCGGTGAGACGATGCCTTCGAAACCCAACCCCTTCGACGAGATCGAGCGGATGTTCGACCGGATGAGCGACCAGTTCGAGGCCCTGGATCCGACAGAGGTCGCCGGGGCAGTCACCGGCTCGGCCGGCGGGATCGCCGTCGATGTCGTCGACGAGGGCGACCGGTTCGTCCTCACGGCCGACGTGCCGGGTTACGACAGCGACGACATCGACGTGACACTGCCTGACCCGACGACGGTGCGAATCAGTGCCGAGCGCACCGACGCGACCGAATCCGAGCACAGCGAGCCCGATGACGGCGTGTTTATCCGACGCGAGCGTCGCTGGACGGCGACGAGCCGGGCGGTCTCGCTGCCGGAACCCGTCGAGGAGGACAGCACGGCGGCGAGCTATCAGCACGGGGTTCTCACGGTCGAACTCCCGAAGGAGCAACCCGACGCCGACGATAGCCGGACGATCCCGATCGAGTGATCCCGGACCGTCGAAACCGTCTGGATCCGGTCTCTCCGCGTCAGGGAGCCGGTGGATCGCCGTCGTAGGCGTCCATATCGGCGTAGAAATTGAGTAACCCGAACTTGAGCTTCCCCGGGTCGACGTCGATCATTTCGCTGCGCTCGACTGGCGGGAACGTCCCCCGGACGGCGTACTCCGGGGACTCGATCTCGGCCGTTTCGGTGTAGCGCCGATCGACCAGCACCCGCGCACCGAAGTCATCGGGCGAGCGGACGACACGCCCCATCGCCTGGCGTGTCTTGCGGATCGTCGGGATCTCGACGGCGTAGCGCCACCCGGCCTCCTCGGCGTCGAAGGCCCCATCGTAGGCGTCCTGGACGGCGTCCATCCGGTCGTCGAGGTAGGGGTAGGGCACGCCAACGACCAGGACCGTCCGGGCGTCGTCGCCGTCGTAACTCACGCCCTCGCCGAGGGTGCCCCACAGCGAGGTAAAGAGGACGCCGTTCTCACCGTCGGTGAAGGTCTCGCGCAGTTCTTGGGCGCGGGTGCCCGGTTCGTCAAGATATTTCGTCGCCTCGACGTCGACCCGATCGTGGTAGCGCTCGGCCTCCGCATAGCTGGGGAAAAACGCGAGCGTGTTGCCGGGCGTCAATCGGACGGCGTCCTCGACGACACCCGCGACGGTGTCCTGGAGGTCGGGGTCGTCCCGCCGGCTGGCGAACAGCGACGGGACATCGACGGTGTAAGTCCGGCGGCGCTCCTCGGGAAACTGGGGGCCGTAGGCCATCGTCTCCGGGTCGTCCAGCCCCAGGACGTCCTCGGTCACGTCGAAGGGGCGTAGGGTTGCGCTCATCAGCACCGAGGCGTAGAGATCGTCGAACAGTGTCCGCGTCACCCGCTCGGGGATGGCCGTGTAGAGTTCCGCCCGGCCGTAAAGATCGCCATCGCCCTCTTCACGGCGGACGCTGACGACTGGATACAGGCCGGTCTGCTCGCCGTCTTCGAACCACCCGTCGAAAAAGGTGGCTGCCTGGAGCGTGGGACACTCCTTGCGGACACTCGTTTCGCCGTCCTTGTAGGCCTCGTCGTACTGTTGGTCGAGGGCCTGCCCGAGCGCGACGGCTTCCTCTAAGTCCTCGTGGACGCCTTGTCCGGTGTAATTTTGCAGGATCGAGAGCGTGAGGTTGTCCCGGCGGTCGTCGTTGTCGATCGCGAGGTCGGTCCAGTCTTCGTCGATCGTCTCGCGCTCGCCGAACCCGAGCGCGTCGTCGTAGGTCTCCCGGAGGGCGGTCAGAATCGTCTCGAGGACGTTTCCCGCCGGGCCGGCACGGGGATCATCGACATCTTCGAGTTCTTCGAGTGCCCGTTCGAGCGTCGGTTCGGCCAGCGTCCGGCGGGCGTGCTCGCGAGCCGCGTCCTCGACGTTGTGGGCCTCGTCGAAGACGGCGATCACGTCCTCGGGATCCCGGCCGAGCCACCGGAAGAACTGCTCGCGGATGAACGGATCCAGCAGGTGATGGTAGTTACAGATGACCAGATCGACGCCGTCGATCCCCTCTTTCAGGAGCTCGTACCCACAGAGCCCCTGGCGCTCGGCGTACTCATAGACCTGATCGGGCGTGCGGACGTCGTCGTACAGCCACCCGTAGAACTCGTCGGTATCGGCCGTGAGATTCCGATAGTAGTGGTCGCAGGTCGCCTGCTCTTCTTTGAGCGTCTCGATCTCCTCGGCGACCACGTCGAGTTCGTCCATGACAGCCGAGCGTGCTTCGGCAGCCTCGCTGTCCCCTTCTTGACCCGCGTCCAGGAGTTCGCGCTGGCGACGCTCGAGGTCTGCCTGTTCAGCTTCGCTGTCGACGAGATCGCGGGTCGTCTCCCGCAACGCCTGACACTCCTCGTAGCCCACGTCGATGTGACACATCGAGCCTTTCCCGCGGAAGACGGCCGCGCGGATCGGCTCTTGTTCCGTGATCTGGCGCGCGTCCGCGACGAACTGGCGCATCTGCTGGTGGACGTTTGTCGTGATCACGACTGTCTTGTCCGTCCGACGGGCGAACTCCAGGGCCGGCGTCAGGGCCGCGAGGGTCTTGCCCGTCCCCGTCGCCCCCTCCAGCAAGACGTCCGACCCTGCCTCCAGGGCGTCGGCAATCCCCTCGATGGCCTCGCGCTGGTGGTCGTATGGCTCCTCGTAGGGGAAAAATCGCGCGTAGTCGGGGTCGGACGCCACGGGCAGTGCTTGGTCGCTGGGGGCCAAAAGCGTTCGCTCGATGGTTTCCGGTTGATCCTATCCGGCCAGTCCGATTATCAGCCAAGATACTCCCGCCCGAACGCTTATTGAAGCACTCTGGGAACTGTCGACTATGGCTACAGAAGTGGTCGAAGAAGCGGACTGGTACCGGATCGAATACGACGACGACCTTGACGCGCTCATCCACACCTGGACGATGTTTTCGAACGGCGAGCAGTTCCGGGAGGGAGCGAACGCGCTGTACGAGGCCCTCAAAGAGTACGACGTCTCAAAGGAGATCATCGACACCAGAGAGGTGAAGGCACACGACGAGGAGGACAAGCAGTGGCTCCAGGAGGAGTGGATCCCGAAGATGGTCGAGGCCGGCATGGAGTACTCCGCGAACGTCCACCGCGAGAGCGTCATCGCCGAGATGGACATGCAGGAGACCGTTGATCCGCTCTCCGATCTCCCGTTCGAGAACATGATGACCGACGACATGGCCGAAGCCCGCGAGTGGATCGCCGAGCAGTAGACTGGCCACCCTTTACTCCTCGGGGTCGCAAGCGATCCGCTCGTCGCAAAAGCTGGACCAAAAACTTCCTGCTCGCAAGCAAGGCGAGCGAGCAGCGAAACGGGGCTTCGCGCCGTACGATCACCGTCTTTCCCGCAACGCGGCCCGCAAGTCCTCCAGATCCATATCGCTTCCACCTTTTACTCCTCGGGGTCGCTTGCGACCCACTCGTCGCAAAAGCTGGACCAAAAACTTCCTGCTCGCAAGCAAGGCGAGCGAGCAGCGAAACGGGGCTTCGCGCCGTACGATCACCGCCGTTCCCGCAACGCGGCCCGCAAGTCTTCCAGATCCATATCCTTCATCGCGAGCAGCACCAGCAGATGATAGACGATGTCGGCGCTCTCGTGGGCGATCTCCTCGCGATCGTCGTCCTTGGCCGCAAGCAATAACTCGGTCGACTCCTCGCCCAACTTCTCCAGAACGGCGTTCTCACCCTTCTCGTGGGTGAACAGCGATGCGGTGTAGGAGTCCTCGGGCAAATTCTCCTTGCGGTCCTCGATCACCGCGAACAGTTCGTCGAGTATCGCCTCGTCGTCGGTCATGCCCGAGTTCACGCGGGGCTGGCCCCTAAGCGCGTCGAAGCGGCCGTCGGGTCAGCACAACCACTCCACTCGTTCAACTCCGCCAGAACGACGGCGTGAAGATCACCAGCACCGAGAGCACCTCCAGGCGGCCGATCCACATCAGGAAGGTCATGTAGAGCTTCCCGAGGTCGGAGAACCCAAGGAAACTGTCCATCGGGCCGACGTCGCCAAACCCGGGACCGACGTTGCCAAGCGTGGCGATGGCGACACTCATCGCGTCCAGCCCCGACAGCGTCACCGCGGGCGTCCGGAGGCTGTCCAGATACAGCAGGACCGTCGAGACGACGAAGATCCCGAGAAACAGCGCGATGAACGCGAAGACGTCCCGGACGGTCTCGTCGTCGACGATCTCCTTGCCAAGCCGGATCGGCCGGACTGCCTCGGGGTGAATCGACGTGAACAGCGACCGGTCGATCCCCTTCGTGACCAGCACCCACCGGACGATCTTGATCGACCCGGCGGCCGAGCCCGCCGACCCGCCGAGGAAGTACGCGAACAGCAGGGTTGTCTGGGCGACGGGGTGCCAGGTGTTGACGTCCATGCTGGCGTAGCCGGTGGTCGTCACGACGGCGATGGCCTGGAAGAGGCCCTGTCGGAGAGAATTCTCGACGTTGCCGACGATCGTCCCGACGTTTTCGGGCGTCCCGGCGAGCCCGACGTCGGCGAACAGCAGCGCCGAGATGAGGGCTCCCACCCCGGCGACCGCGAGCAGATACGACCGTAACTCGGTGTTGTCGATCAGTTCCCGGGGGTCGCCACGGAGGACGTACCAGAACAGCGCGAAGTTGGTCCCGGCGACGAGCATGAAGACCATCACCGCCCACTGGACGGCGGGGACGAACGCCTCCATGCTCCTGGCTTCCGGCGAGAACCCGCCGGTCGGCAGCGTCGTCAGTGCGTGGGCGACCGCGTTGTAGAGGCCCATGTTGGGGGCGATCCCCGCGACGTTGAGCCCGTAGTAGACGAGCGCCGCGAGCACGGTGAACCCGGCGTAGATCCCCCACAGCGCCCGGGCCGTCACCTGGATCCGTGGCGTCAGCTTCTCCAGGGAGAGGCCGGGCGCTTCCTGGTCGATAACCTGCGCGCCACCGACCGACAGTTCGGGGAGGATCGCGACCATTAGGACGAGGATACCCATGCCGCCGAGCCACTGGGTGAGCTGTCGCCACAGCATCATGGCGTGGCCGTGGCGGGCGACGGAGATGTCTTCGAGGACGGTCGCGCCGGTCGTGGTGAACCCGCTCATGCTTTCGAAGAGGGCGTTGACGGGGCCTGCCACCGATCCCGTCCCCGCGACGAGATAGGGAATCGTTCCCGCGAGCGGGACGACGAGCCAGGCGAGACTCACCAGCAGGAACGCCTCGCGATTGCCGAGGTCTCCCCCTGAGTCGACCGCTTCGAGTAGCCCGCCGCCCAGTACCATGACGACGCACGCGACGACGAACGGAAGGGGATCCTCGCCGTAGAACAGCGACAGGACGAACGGGAACGCCGGCGCGACGCCGATGAACTTCAGAACGGTCCCGACGTAGGCGACGCTCACCCGGTAATCGACGTACGTTCGCACTGACGTGTGTCCCATCGGATGTTCGACATCCTCGGGCGGGGGATAAATGGCCGTTTCGAACCCGGCGGTTCGGCGACTGTGACGCCCCCGAGCTACGCGCCGTACCCTTCAGCCTCGATCGGCCCGCTGAAGACGCCATAGAGGAACTTGAAGTACCACAGCACGACGACGAGCACCGGGAACCCGAGGACGGTCGTGAGATTGAGTGCGAGCGGCGAGACCACGGCCGTCTCGACGGTCAGCTCCGCCCCCGATGCCGTCGCCGGATAGATCGCGGGGTACAGCAGGAGTGCGACCAGCGCGCTCAACAGTGTGGGGAGGGCAAGCGCGCTCACGAGCCACGCCCGGTAACTGTCACGGAGCGCGAGCACGATCCCGCCGAGGCCCGCGACCACGGAGAGGCCGACGATGGCGATCCCGGGGAGCGAGAGGATCGTCCCGGCAGTCCCGCCGGCGTCGGTCACGATCACGACTGCGAGCAGGACGACCACGCCGGCGAGGTATGCGACTGTCGCAAGGATGCCGAGGTCGCGCATCTCGCCGGCGAGGGCGGGGCCGGTTTTGGCGGCCAGGAACGCCGCGCCGGTGACCGCCGAGACGGCGACCAGACCGACGCCCGTCAGGATGGCGGGCAGCGAGATCGCGCCCACGCTGAACACCCACGAGCCAGCCAGCACGCCGAAGAGGAACGGCGCGAGCGTGCTGCCGCCGACGAACGACCAGTCACAGGCCCGCTGCCAGGACTCGTCTTCACGCTGTTCGCGCAGCTCCGGGCCCACCCCACGGAACAGCAGCGCCAGCACGAACCCGAGCGCGATCAGGTAGTTGTCGGCCAGCAGCCGCGAGTAGACGTCCGGGAACGCCGCCAGCAGCATGGTTCCGAAGGCGATCAGCCACACCTCGTTGGCGTCCCAGATCGGCCCGAACGCCGCCAGCATCGTCTCCCGGTCGGCCTCGTCGTCGCGAGTCGCGTACAGCATGCCGATCCCGAAGTCGAAGCCGTCGAGGACGATGTACATTGCCAGCGCGAACATGATGACGCCGAACCAGATCTCCGGTAGCGAGTCGACGAGGTAGGTATCGACCGGCAACAGGAGCGGGTTAGTCATCGCTGGTCACCCCCGGGATCGGTCCGTACCAGTGATCGTCCGGGGCCGGTTCGGCACCCAATTCGTCGAGTTCGTCCTCGATCAGCCACCGGAGGGTGTACAGCGCGGCCACGACGAGGCCGATATAGATGACCACGAATGCCGCCAGACTCAGGGTCGCCTCCGTCGAGGACAGCGTCGAGGAGACGGCCTCGCCGGTCTTGAGTTCACCCTGGACGACCCAGGGCTGGCGGCCGATCTCGGTGACGTACCACCCCGTGAGCAGGGCGGCGTACCCCAGCGGCGACGCGGCGATCATCGCTCGCAGATACAGGCTACTGTCGGACAATCGATCGCGATAGATGAGATAGCCACCCCAGAAGGCCAGCCCGATGAACAGGAACCCGAGTCCGACCATGATGCGGAACGACCAGAACACGAGCGGAACTGGCGGGTTCTGTTCGTACTCGTCGAGGCCTTTCACGACCGCGTCGAAGTCACCCCCGCTTGCGAGAAACGACCCGACCCTGGGAAGACTGATCGCAAAGAGATTCTCCTCGCTGGGGTTCATGATCGCGTCAGGGCTCGTCGGGATCGCAAAGAGGTGCAGATCGGCGGTTCCCGTCTCGTAGTGGGCCTCCATCGCGGCGAACTTCTGTGGCTGGGTGTCCTCGACGTGGCGGCCATACGCATCACCGTGGACTGCCTGCAGCGGCGCGGCGACGATCAGGAGGAGGACGGCAATCTTCAGTGCCGTGTGCCAGGCTTTGGCGTCGCGTTTCTTCCAGACGATGTACGCCGCGACGCCGGCGACCAACAGCGCCACGGCGATCACTGACGCGTTGATCATGTGGACGTACATCCAGGTCATGCGAGGGGTGAAAAAGGCAGCAATCGGGTCGGTCAGCTTGGCGACTTCCATGCCGTTTCGCGTGATCATCTCGTACCCCTGGGGGGTCTGCATCCAGGCGTTGACGACCAGAATCCAGAAGCCCGAAAGCCAGGCCCCGAAGCCGGTCAGCACCGACGAGAGGAAATACGTCCGATCGCTGACCTTCTCGCGGCCGAACAGCAACACGCCGAGGAAGACGGCCTCGAGGAAAAAGGCCATCTTCGCCTCGAAGGCCAGCGGCCCGCCGATCAACTCACCCGCGAGTGCCGAAAAGCCCGGGAAGTTCGTCCCGAACTGGAAGCTCATCGGGATTCCGGTGACTGTTCCCATGACGAACCCGGCGGCGAAGACCTTCAGCCAGAACGACCGTAGCCTGGCGTAGCGTTCGCTGCCGGTTCGGATATCCTTCCAGGTGAAGTAGATGATGAAGGGTGCCAGCCCGATCGAGAGGGCGGCAAACAGGATGTGGACGCTGATCGTCCAGCCAAACTGTACCCGGCTCGCGAACTCGGCGGGGAGAAACAGGACTGTCCCATCCAGCATCGCCGCCGCCCCGAGCGCGCCGTCGAGGAAGTGAGTGGGTGGCTGCATTCGTTGTCGCGCGCTTCGGATGCCGAGTGCATAAGTACCGGTCTTCCTCCTGCATGCTGGAAACAGCCGAACGTATTTTATAGGTTCGAGAACTATTTTTGCGAAAGCAGCAAATCTTGGTTCATCCTCGCCTCACTCGAAGAACGCGAGGTCGTGGATCCGGTGATCGCCCGTCAACTCTGGGTGGAACGCCGTCCCGACGACGGGACCGTCACGGACTGCGACCGGGCGACCCTCCCAGGTGGCGAGGACGTCGGCGTCGCCGACCTCCTCGATGACCGGCGCACGGATGAACACTGCGTGGAAGGGATCGTCGAGCCCGTCCACGTCCAGCGGGGCCTCGAAGCTGTCCTTTTGCCGCCCGAAGGCGTTGCGCTCGACGGCGACGTCCAGGACGTCCAGCGTCTCGACGCGGTCGTCGCCGGCGTCCCGGGCTGCCACGATCAGGCCGGCACACGTTGCGAGCATGGGCTTGCCGGCGGCGACGTGGTCGCGGATCTCCGGGGCGATCCCCTCCTCGGCGAGCAGCCGGGAGATCGTCGTCGACTCCCCACCGGGAACAAGCAGGACGTCACAGTCAGGTACGCGGCCTGAATCGCGTATCTCGACGATCTCTGTCGTCTGGTCGTGGGCCGCTGCGGCCGCCTCGACGGCGGTCGCGTGTTCGCTCACATCCCCCTGGACGGCGATCACGCCGGCGGTAATCGTCATGGTGGGCCCTAGTCGATCGAGCGCGAAAAACGCTCCCTTCCGTGGCGAGGGTGGGTGATATCGAGGTCTGCTGGTCGCCGTGGCCGGCGACAGGCCCTTGACGACAGCCGCCGGAGTGACGCCCATGCGACAGCGCGACCCCGTCGAGACTGCCGCCGACGGCTCGCTCGACCTGTACGATATCGCCGACTGGGAGGTCCGCGGGCGGCTCGATCGGCTCGCCGTGATACTCCACGCGAGTGCGCTCACGCTCGCCCGGGTGACGATCGTCCTGGTTGCGATCTCGATCCTGCTCTCGCAGTTCGTCCTCGGCGGACTGGGTGCAATCACGGATCCGACCGTCGGCGCGGTGACTGCCCTCTCGGTCGTGCCCGCTGTCGGGCTGGCGGGATACGTCTGGCGGGCTGACGCCACCGCCCGCGAGCCGTTGGGCCTCCTAGTCGCAACCTTTCTCCTCGGCGTCCTCTTCGCCGGCTTCGCGGCCGTCATCAACGCGATGTTCGCCCCTGCCGCGTTCGTGCTCACCGACGCCGCCGGCGTCGAGGCACTCGGCCTGGTGGTCGTCTTTTACGTGATCGTCGGCCCGGTCGAGGAAGGCGTCAAGCTTCTGGCAGTCCGACTGCACGCCTTCCGTGACGTCCGTTTCGATGCCGTCGTCGACGGGGCCGTCTACGGAGCCATCGCCGGGCTCGGGTTTGCGACCATCGAGAACGCGCTGTACATCACCGAGACGACCGGTGACGTCGGCGTCGGTGTGTTCGCAGCCGGTGGGAGTGTCGTCACCGTGCGGGCGCTGGCCGGGCCGGGCCACGTCATCTACTCGGCGTTCGCCGGGTACTACCTCGGGCTGGCAAAATTCAACCCGGACCAGGCCGGCCCGATCGTCGTCAAGGGGTTGCTGATCGCCGCGTTTGTCCACGGGACCTACAACGCGCTCGTCTCCGTGCTCCCGGCGTTCCTCGCGGACGTGGTGGGGATCTCGCCCTTCCTCGCCTTCGTCGGCTTCGTGATCGTCTACGACGGGGTGTTCGGCTACGTGCTCGTTCGAAAACTCCGCGCCTATCGCCGGGCCTACCAGCGCACCACTGTCCGGAAGGATCGCTCTCTCCAGCCTGAGCTGACTGAATTCGACCCGTAGCCTCGGCCACTCAACGGCGTGCATTTATGAGGCTTCGCACGTAGTAGCGTCCATGGCTGCCGGGATTCTCGAGCTGATCGGCCGCGTCGGCACGGTCGTCGTCGTTGCGCCGATCGCGTTGCTCAGCCTGGATCTCCTGGTCCGGGGCGAACTCGTTGGCGGACTCGCGTTCCTGGGGATCGTCGGCCTCATTCTCGCCGTCGAACGCTACGTCATCACGCCGGGTGAGGTCCCACGAGTGGTCGCGAGTCGACTCGTCGGCTCGGCGCTCAGCGTCGACGAGTCCGACGACGAGGAGTAGCCGCTCAGGACACGTCCACTGGGAAGACACGCCGTTCTCTCGAAGGATGACATCACGCTGCTCTCTCGAAGGGAGACGTCACGTCGTTCTCGAAGCATGATGGGACAGGTCGCCCTGGCGGGCTCGAAAACGCGCGAGCAGCCAGAACCCTGGCTGCCCGCGCCGAAACAAAGTGGGGGATGGGGGGTGGGGTGGCACCCTAACGGGTGCAGTGAATCCTTGCCCATGGGCTGGTATCAATCTTGTGCCTTCGGGTGATCTCGCGCCGCCACGCGTATGTGTCAGGGGCACGTATTGACACCTGTGACGACCGTCGCGTCCGAACCGGGGGGCCGGCCGCTCGTTCGACCCGCGACCAGGGAGGACCTCCTGGGTGTCCTGGAGATCGAACAGCAGTCCTTTCCCCAGCCCTGGCCCGTTGGCGCGTTCGAGCGCTTTCTCGACGCCCCGGCGTTTCTCGTCGCGATCGACCGGACGCCACCGACGGCGGGGTCCGTGATCGGCTACGTCGTGGCGGACGCGGTCCCGAACGACGGGACGCCGATCGGCCACGTCAAGGACCTCGCTGTCCATCCCGACCGCCGGAACGCCGGCGTCGGTCGCCAGTTGCTTCAGCGTGCCATCCTCATGCTGGGGGCCAGCGGCATCACCACGGTCAAACTCGAAGTCCGGGAGAGCAACGCGGCCGCCAGACACCTCTACCGGAGCGAGGGGTTCGTCCACCGGCGGACGATCCCGGGGTACTACGACGACGGCGAGAACGCCCTGGTGTTGTTCCGGTCGCCGTAGCCGACCAGCAGCTTCTGGATCCCCTGGGCGCTCGGCGAACACCTTTCACGCACGAGTGCGTGGATCGGGATATGGGATACGCGTGTCCGGTGTGTGAGACCCCCCAGGTCGACGCAAAACACCTGGCAAACCACCTGGCCTTTACCGCGCTGCTGGGTGACGCCGACCACGAGACCTGGCTCGACGAACACGCGCCGGAGTGGGAGCAGGCCGACGACGAGGCGCTCGCCGAGCGTATCGTCGAGGACGCCGAGAACGCTGCGCTTCCCGGGGACAGGGTCGAGCACGACCACGGAACGACGGACCTTCCAACCAACGGAGACCGCACTGATCGCGGCCACACCGGCGAGGGCGACCACCCTGGCGAGCTGGCTGGTGGGGGTCAGCATACGACCGACGACCACGACCCCGGTGTGACGTTCGATGACTTCGGGGGCGGTCCGACGGCGCGGTCCGATCCGGCGCTGGACGCCGACGCCAAAGAGGTTCTCCGGGAGGCCTACGAGATGACGCGCAAGCGTCGCGAGCGGGCCGCCGAAGCCGAGGACGGCCCTTCGGAGTCCCGTAGCGACGACTCGAATGGCGGGCATGCCGAACGCGACCCCGCTCGCGAGGAGCCGGCCGACCCTGACGCGGACGAAACGGAATAGTGGACGGAGATCCAATCACGGCCTATGCATACTGAGGGGCTGCTCGAACCCGAGACGCCTACTGCGGCCCGCGAGCGATACGACGCTCTCGCCGCAACTGCCGGAGTCGTCGTCCGGGAGGTCGCCCGAGCGATGGATCTCGACGGCCCGGAGTACGACCGCCGAGTCACCGACGACGTCGTCCTGACGGCCCAGGATGCGATGTTTGCGTCGCTGCTTCGTGTCCACGTCGGTACCCACGAGGCGTTCGATTCGTTCTGTGCCGACCACGGTGGCGAGGTGATCCAGACCGGCAGCGAACACGTCGAGGGCGTGGTCTGGCACGCGCCGCCGTTTGCCGAGACGATCGTCGCGACGACGTTCCAGGACGCCGAGGACGCGGCCGTCGCGACGCTCCGACGGCAGGCGTACGGTCGACTGTACCGGGACATCCTCGAGACAGGCGCGGACGAGCACGGCGAGGGGACGACTGACCCTGACGAGGACGGCGATCGGCCGGGGGCGACCTGAATGCGCAGACGGACGAAACTCGCCGTCCTCGCCATTTTCGGCGTCGTGACTCTCCTGCTCGCACTGGGCGCACTGCCGGGATTCATCAAGGCCGGCGACCCCTACTACATGACCGCGACGCCGGTCGAGGAACGGACGGCGGTCAACGCGACCGACCTCGACGAACGTCGGTATCCGTACACGTCGGCGGCCGTCGCGGCGGCCACCACCGACGAGGTGGGCGAATCCGCGCCGTACTGGAAAGGGTACGTCGGCTTCAAGGAGGCCTTTACCCACTCGCCGTTCGACGAACTCACCGCACTTCAGCAGCGCTCGACCGCGGCGGTCGACGGCCCGGACGCGGTGTTCGTCCGGGTCGGTGACGGGTATTACCGACTGACGATATCCCAGCACAGTTGATCGCTGCCAGCACTGTTCGGAGCCAATGCACGTATCAACGGGCGAGTGAAACTGAACGATAATGACTGAGAGATACGAGCGACACGAGTGGCCGATTCTCGAATCCCGCGTCGAGTACGAGACGGGGTGGTACGAGGGGGGCTACGATCTGGTCGAACAGCCCGACGGGTCCGAGAAGCGCTACTACTGGGCCGCACTACCGGACGCGGTCGTCGTCGTTCCGGTGATCGACGGCGACGTCGTGATGGTCGAGCAGTATCGACCGGCGATCCGGGAGCACTGCCTCGAATTCCCGGCCGGGATCGTCGAGGACGGCGAATCCTACACCGAGGCGGGCGCGCGGGAACTCCGGGAAGAGACAGGGTTCGACCCCGCTGGCATCTCCCTGCTCGAGGACTTCTGGGTTGCGACGGGTGCGATGCGCCACCAGCGCGGGATCGTCTTCGCCGAGGGACTCGAACCCGTCGAGACCGATCTCGACGACAACGAGTTCCTCTCGGTGACGACGGTCCCGGCTGAAGATGCGCTCGATCGCGCACGGGCTGACCCGGCCAACGACGCGACGATCGAGGCGCTGTTGCTTGCCCGGGAAGACGGGTTGCTTTGATCGGGCTGTCACTGGCTGGAGGCCGGATGGGCCACAGACCGGCCGCGCTTGGATCGCCAGGATAGATCGTGTAGTACAGTGTCGATCGGTGCGGTTATGAGGATGGATATGTGACGGACTCCCATGGACGGCGAGTGCTCGGCGGCGGATCTCAGGTCGCTGCTGGATGGCGAGCAGGACGTACGCATCGTGGACGTTCGACCACCGGCCGCCTTCGAACGCGGTCACATTCCCGACAGCGAGAACGTTCCGCTGGCCACGCTCACGAACGAGGTCGACCGCCTCGACGGCGCTGATCACGTCGTCACTGTCTGTGCGCACGGCCAGGCGAGCATCCAGGCTGCACGACTGGTATCTGCCTACGAAGGTATTGATGGTCCAGTCGAAAGTCTCTCGTGTGGCGTCGACGGGTGGGACGGTGACCTGGAAATGGGCGACGGTCGCTGACGTCGGGATCGTCCACCGCGGCGGCGATCACTCCGCCGGCTCGTATGCGAAGCGCTGGACCTGGGCCGGCGTTGCCGTTTCTGTTCCTGCTCCAAGTGCGTACGGACCGATATAGACGCCGGTGAACCCGCCCGCGACTTCCGTCGACAGGTACCGTGTGGCCGCCGTGGCGAGTTCGGTCGGCTCGCCGTCGCCATCGTCGTAGCGGAACGTGTATTCCTCAGTCGTCGCGTCGACGACCAGCCGGTGGTCCTCGCCCTCAGCGGGGATGGACGCGACCGTCTCAGCAACCTCGCCGATCCGGAGTCGGACGCGAGCGACCGTCTCGCCACCCTCACGACCCACGCCGATCTCGTAGTGGTGGGACTCGCTCATCACGAGCGCGAGACCGGCCTCCTCACCGTCGTCGGGATTGAACCCGAGATCGATCTCGGCTCGGCAATCGAAGTGGGATTGCGGGCGGCCGACGAACGTCGCATCCAACTCGTCGAGGCTGTCGGTTTTGCCCGCAAGCGTCAGCCCCTCGCCCGAGACCGAGTAGGTCGCCGGGTCGGGGTTCCGTCGGAACTGCCAGCTGTCGTCGAGTTCGCCGTCGAAGGTCGTTTCGAACGGTCGGGCCGGACTCGACAGCCCGCCGGGTGAATCGCCGGGCAGCGACTCGACGGTCATCTCGGGGTCGATCGGCTCGCCGTCGTTGACGATCGGCCAGCCGTCCTCCCAGGTGACGGGTGCGAGGAACGTCTCCCGGCCGAGGTGGTGGACACCAGGGTTGGGGCCGTACTGGCGGATCCCGAGGAACACCATCCACCACGAGCCGTCCGGGGCCTGGACCATGTCGGCGTGGCCCATCGCGCTGAGTGGGTGCATCGGCCGACCGCGATGGGAGAGCACGGGGTTGTCGGGATGGGGTTCGAACGGGCCGGTCGGGTCGTCGCTCCGGCCGACGGTGACCATGTGATCCGTGTGGGTCCCGCCCTCGGCGGTGATGAGGTAGTAGGTCCCGTCGCGTTCGTAGATGTGCGGTGCTTCGGCGAACCCGCCTTCGATGCCCCGCCAGAGCTGGCGGACGTCGCCGAGTTCGCCGGTATCGAGGTCGATCTCGGCCTGTCGGACCCGGTACTCCGGTAAGGACTCGCCGTCGGTGTACTGGAAGTAGGCCGTTCCATCGTCGTCGAAGAAGAGGTCGGGATCGATCCCGCCCGCGTCGATGTACAGCGGATCGGACCACTCGCCGGCGGGATCGTCGGCGGTCACGATGAAGTGGCCACCGTTGTCGCCGCCGACGTCGGTCGTGACCATGTAGAAGGTGCCGTCGTGGTGGCGCAAGGTCGGGGCGTAGATCCCGTCGGAAGCCTCGCGACCGCGGAGGTCAAGCTGGCTGTCGCGGGTGAGACAGTGGCCGACCCGCTCCCAGGAGACCAGGTCCGTGCTGTGAAACAGCGGGACGCCCGGGAAGTACTCGAACGAGGAGATGGCGAGGTAGAAGTCCTCGCCGGCGCGCGCGATCGTCGGATCGGGATGCATGCCCGGAAGCACTGGATTCGAATACTGCATACCCGAGGGCTCGCGGCCGTCGCTCATAAGTCCTTGCGGTCGAAGCCCGGCAGGTTCGACAGATGAGCCTGGGTGCATGCCTGTTCGGGACACTTGTCAGTAGCCGAGTTGCGATGTGGTGGCTCGGGTAAACCTCTCATCAGAAGGGACTCAGTGGGGGTAACTGCTCGTCATCGCCACCATTGGGCAATAGACTATCCCCTCGGAAAAACTCGTCTATCGAATTCCAACGGGAGTCACTCGTGAGCGAGTTCTTCGTAGATCTCCTCGTGCTCCGCAAGGTCCTGTTTTCCGAGGTATCGGATCAGATATCGCCTGGCTTCCTTGGGTGAGAGGTCTTTCGGAAGCTCGGAGTCATCACTTTCGGCGGCCATTCTTATTGATCATTACGTGATTCCGGATCATAATCGTTCGGTTCGCTCTCAGACTGGTCTGGAACAGGATCGGCAACGGCTCCTTCAGTGTCGGCGATTCGTGACAACCACAACTCGATCGTTGCGCTATATTCTGGTTCGAGTGGTTCAGTGTGCTCATCGAAGTACGAAAGCACCCCTTCTTTTTTGACGCTTGTTTCGTCTGTAGCCAGTTCTTTCAGAATCTCCTTGATGCTGCGATCATACGTGAATTTTCGTCCGTTCAACGCATAGAAGATCCGTACCGACATGAGCGCTGTTCGTTTGTTCCCATCGACAAACGGATGGTTGACGACGATGAGGCGGAGTAGCTGAAAGGCCTTCTCGTGGAGCGACTTAGGAACATGACCGAAGTGCCCCTCGTGAATGTGCTCGATAGCGTACTCGACGTTGCCCGGTGAGGTAACCCCTGGCTCGGTATCCTCGCTTGATTCGACGATCAGTTCGTGGATTGCAAGGATGTCATCAGTAGCGAGGTAATTGAACGAGTCCGATTCTCCGGCCATTTCTGTTGGTATTGTCGGCGACCCCAAGCAAATATAGGTTTGTTTTGAGCACTCTCTCTCAACTATTCAACCGGTTCGCCCACTCGGCGTTCGCCCGGTGCTCGGCGGCGACCTCCTCAATGTCCTCCGGTTCAAGCACGCCCTGGTCCGTACAGATCGCGTCGATCAGCCCCGGCGGGGTCACGTCGAACAGTGGTGATCGAACGGTCAGATCGGCCGGCCCGTCGTAGATCGCCCCCGAATCGACGGATTCGATCTCGATTTTCGCATCGACACGCACCTTGTCGGCTGCCGCCGCGACGAGGACGGCGATCTCCTCGTGGGCAGCAGCCAGTGCCGCCGCGCGGGTGCCCACCTTGTTCAGCACTGCGCCGTCCGGTCGGATCGCGTCGGCCCCGACGATGACCGCTTTCGGCTCCCATTCGTGGATCGCCCACGCCAGATCGGCGTCGCCGGCGAGGGTCACGTCTCGCTCCTCGGCCAACTCTTCGGCCACACCGACCCCTTCACCGCCCGGTCGCGATTTGGCGACCAACACTGCGTCGGGATCGGCTCGTTCGATCGCCTTGCGGACGGTTCCTGAGCGCGAGAGCGTCGCGATTCGATCCGGGAGCCGCTCGGCAGCGGTTTCGGCCGCCTCGTCGTCGGCCACGAGCACGGCTTCGATCTCCTCGCGAGCCACCTCCTTGACTCCCTCCGGCGATCGGTCCGCGCGGGCCAGCACCCGATTCACCCGGTTTGCGACGACGGGCATCGAGGGGCGGGCGTCCCTGAGATCCCGGGCGACGGCAGCAATCTCGTCCCATCCGCCACTCTCCTCGCCCCACGCTCGGACGCCCGCTTCGTCGCGAAGACCCTCCAGCGCTCGAATCGACAGCCACGCCGAACCGTGGTCGCGATCTCCGCGGACCGTCTCGACGGTCGGCCGAACGCGGTCGTAGGACGCCCAGAGATCGGGGACGGTTTCCCGGCGGAGCATCGCTGTCGGGTGGACCCACTTGTACTCGTCAGTCTCGTAATTGGGTTCGACCGCTCTGCTATCCGCTTCGAAGAGGGAGGGATGGACGACCCACCGCGTCCCGCGTTCCGCGTCGACGACCTCGAAGGGATCGCCGCGCCGCAGGCGCGTTACCTCGGCTTCGAGCCCGGTTTCCTCGGCGATTTCTTCTCGGGCCATGGCGTCGGGGTTGCCCTCGGCGTGTCCGGAGACGGCCCCCCATCGCCCCGCGTAGGAACCGACGGCGTCACTGCGGCGCAGGAGGAGCACTTCGCCGCGATTCCGAAGAACGCAGGTGACGACGTGGACCTCGTCCATGTCGAGGCGTATGAACTACCTCGCAATGAAGAATGTGGCACCGATCCGACAACGGAAAACCGATCGAGCCCCTGTCACCTGGCATGGACGTCGCGATCATCAGCGACTCACACGTTCCATCCCGCGAACCGGCGATCCCCGACTGGGCGCTCGACCGCATCCGCGCGGCCGATCACGTCATCCACGCCGGTGACTTCGACGCATCGGCGGCGCTGGCGGACGTTCGCGGCGCGGCGAGTCGACTCACCGCCGTCGCCGGGAACATGGATCCACGGGCGCTGGGTCTGCCCGAGATCGAACGCGTCACGCTCGGCGGTGTCGAGTTCGTCGTAACTCACGGCACGGGATCGCGCCACGATTACGAACAGCGTGTCGCGAGCATCGTCGCCGAGGAGGGGAGCGAGGGGCCGACCGTCGGCGTCGCGGGTCACACTCACGAGTGCCTGGATACGACCGTCGACGGCGTTCGGCTGCTCAATCCCGGCAGCGTCACCGGGGCATCACCGGCCAGCGAGGCCACGATGCTGACGGCGACGGTCAACGACGGCGACCTCTCGGTGACTGTCCACCGCGAGTCCGAGGTTTAGGGGGCCGTCCGGTCTCTCGGCTTTCGACGCCGGACGAACGCGACGCTACCGGGCGACTTTTGGCGGTTCCGGGCCGACTCGGGGTATGGAGGTCTTCGCGGTCCCGGATATCCCGGAGATCGAGCCGGGTGACGACCTGGCGACGCTGATCGACGAGCGCGTCGACCTACGGGAGGGCGATGTCCTCACGGTCGCCAGTACGGTCGTCTCGAAGGCCGAAGGCAGGGGGGCGGATCTGTCGGACTTCGACCCCGGGGCGCGCGCCAGCTCGATTGCCGATCAGATCGGCGAGATCGCCGGCGAACGGAAGGATCCGCGGTTCGCCCAGGCGGTCATCGAGGAGAGCGAGGAACTCGTCATGGCGGCCCCGTTCATCCTGGCGGTGACTCACTTTGGCCACATCACCGTCAATGCGGGCATCGACCGCTCGAACGTCCCCGGCGCGGACCTGCTCCTGTTGCCCGAGGATCCATCGGCGAGCGCGCAGCGACTGTCCGACGCGCTCGGGGTCCCCGTCGTCGTGACAGACACGTCGGGACGACCCTTTCGGCAGGGCCAGCGCGGCGTCGCACTTGGCTGGGCCGGAATTTCGGCAATGCGGGACTGGCGGGGCGAACACGACCGCGAAGGACGCGAACTCACGGCGACCGTCGAGGCCGTCGTCGACGAACTCGCCGCGGCGACCAACCTCGTCACGGGCGAGGGCGACGACGGCCGGCCAGTGGCGGTCGTCCGCGACTGGGACTTCGGCGACCACGACAGCCACGACGATCTGTTCCGGGATCGTGATGGCGATCTCGTCCGGCAGGCACTCGCCGACTTCGAGTACGACCCCGCGTGATCGAAGATGAGAAACGGGACGACACCGACTGACGACGAACTCACAGCACGGCACTCACAATTCACAGACCAATGAAAGCCATCGAACTCACTCCCGAACACCCGGTCGAAGAGGTACGACGACTGGCCGAGCGCGCCGAGCGCGCCGGCTTCGACACCATCTTCGCGAGCAATCACTACAACAACCGCGATCCGTTCCAGACCCTGTCGTCGATCGCGGCGGCGACGGACTCGGTTCAACTTGGCCCGGGCGTGGTCAATCCCTACGAGACCCATCCCGTCCGGTTGGCCTCGCGGATGGCCACCCTCGACGAGTCCAGCGACGGCCGCGGCGTCTTCGGGATCGGGGCCGGTGACGCCTCGACGCTCGCCAACCTCGGCGTCGAGCGCGACTCGCCCCTGCGGCGCGTCCTCGAGACGTTCAAGGTCGCCCAGCAGCTCTGGACGGGCGACATCGTCGATCACGACGGGACCTTCCGGGCGACCGACGCCAGCCTGAACTACGAGGTGGGGGAGATTCCGGTGTACGTCGGCGCACAGGGCCCACACATGCTCCGGATGAGCGGGAAACACGCCGACGGCGTGCTCGTCAACGCCGCCCACCCGGCGGACCTGTCGTGGTCGGCCGACCGGATCGAAGAGGGCCGATCCGAGCGACCGGACGACCGTGGCGATCTCGACGTTGCCGCCTATGCGAGTATCAGCGTCGCCGAGAGCGAGGACCGCGCCCGGGAGGCCGCTCGACCGCCGGTGGCGTTCATCGTCGGGAGCACCGCGCCGCCGGTACTGGATCGACACGGGCTGGATCACGACCGCGCGGAACGGATCGGCGACGCCATCGAGCGGGGGGACTTCGAGACGGCTTTCGGCGCGGTCACGCCCGAGATGATCGACGCCTTCGCGATCGCCGGGACGAAAGCGACAGTCGCCGATCGGATCGAGGAGGCGATGAACCATGTCGACAGCTTCGTCGCCGCGTCGCCGCTCGGCCCCGATCTGGAGACGGCGATCGAGCTCGCGGCCGAGGCGCTCGAAGATGCGACGGCGACATAACTGCCAGAAAGAGTACCGCCGTAGTCGTTTTTTCGGCGCTACGCCGGTGAGACGAGATCGACAACTGCGCCGAGGGTCAGATACGCACTGGCCCCGACGGTCAGCCCGATCACCAGCGCGCCCATCCCGACCAGCACGGCGCTGATCGGATCGTGGGTCACGACGTCGGCGAATCGAAACGGCATCTCACCGATACTGCCGACGAGGCGGTTCAGAAACGAGACGAGTGACAGGACGATCATGGTGGCAGTTCACACGCCCGGTACTTGGGTGCTTGGACGGCGGCGAACTACCGGGGGCTCCTTTCGGGGCGGCGAAGGGCCCGTGCGACGTCAGGGCTAAGAGCGTCGGCGAATTCGCTTCGGTATGGGCGACGATGCCTCCCTAGACGAGTTTCTGGGCGACGAGGGGGAGTCGGCGACCGCGACCGAATCCGCCGGCGACGAGGCGGCGAGTGGGTCCGAGCAACCCGCCGAGACGGCGACCGAGTCCGAATCCGCCGACGACGAAGCGGCGACCCAGACTCAACGCGCCGACGAAGCGTCCGAGGAGGCCGTCGAGCCGGCGACGACGACCTCCGAGTTCGCACCTGCCGGGGCCGAGTGTGACGCCTGTGGCGCGAGTATCGACCGCCGGTGGTACCAGGACGGTGACCTCGTCTGTGCAGCCTGCAAGGATTGGTAGGCGACTGGGGTACCGGAATCGTGAGGTTCAGGACACTGGCGACCCAAGGATGGGGTAATTGAATGGACCGGAGACTCACGTTCATGGCGATTCTGGTCGGCGGCGTCATCGGCTTCGGGCTGGCGGATCACGCCCTCGCCAGTGCGGGCTACGACCGGCTCGGGATGCTCGTCTGGGGTGGCGGCTACCTCGCGACGATGTTCGTTCTGTGGTACGGCTGGGTCCGCCCGCTTGACATGACCGGTATCTAGAGAACCGATCCGGTCGAGGTGATCTGCGGTGGGAAACGGTGGCGGCTAATACGAGTGGTAGCGGAACGTTCAAGCCCGCGTCGGGGCGAGTATCTGGCAATGACCGGGACACTGGTGCCGTTGCAACTCGTCGACAGCGTCCTCCTCAATTACAATGTGGGGGACGTCCTGTTGCTGTTACTGGGTCTGTCGATCCTCGCTGCGCTCGCATTGCGATCACGGAAGGCGCTCGCCTCGCAGATCATCGGCTTCGGCCTCATTCTGGTGATGACGCCAGGGAGTGCCCTCCAGCCCGGCGATGGCAGTCTCCTCGGGTCGGTCATGCAGTACAAGTTCTTTGGCCTGGTGCTGCTGTTGGCCGGACCTGTCCTGTATACGACTGCCAAGCGGTCGGCGACGCCGAGTTGAGTCAGACTTCTCGCGGCCCAGTCCGACCGACCGTTTTCGCCGCTCCCTACTCGAGTTTCCCGAGGGCCGTGAAGAACTCCAGCGGTGGGCCGGCGACGTGGACCGGCTGATCGGCCTGCTCGACCGTGATCTGGGCGGGCGGTTCGATCTCCTCGGTGGTCCGCCCGTCGCTGACGATCGAAGCCGTCTCGGCGTCCTCGACGCGCACGGTGATCGTGGTGTCCTCGTCGACAACCAGCGGCGGCATCGGGCGCTCGGCGGCCATCTCCGTGACGACGAACACCGGGACGGCAGGGTGGACGAGCGGGCCGTCCTCGCTTAAGTTGTAGGCCGTGGAGCCGGTCGGCGTCGCGATCAGGACGCCGTCGGCGTGGCCGCTGGTGTAGAGTGCGTCGTCGATCCGGACTGTCGTGCCCACGCCGTTGCCGTGCCCACGCTGGGGCCCCTGAATCACAACCTCGTTCAGCGCCGGGGGAAGTTCCCACCCGTCGCCGCTGACCTGGAGGCGGGGGAGGTCGCGGGTCGGTGTCTCGCCGTCTTCCTGGATGTCTGTGACGACATCACGGATGGCGTCGATCGCGTCGTTCGGGGAGACGGCGTTCAGGAAGCCGACTTCGCCCAGGTTGACGCCCATGATCGGCGTGCCGTTGGCGCCGCGTGCGGCGTACAGGAACGTCCCGTCGCCACCGATCGAGACGATCAGGTCGGTATCGTCGATCTCTTCGATCGAGACGCTCGCCGGTGGATCAAGCTCCGGCGTGGCGACGCCGCCGTAGGTGTCGTGGCGGTCATCGGCGAGCGCCGCGGCCGTCACTTCGTCGACGACGATCGAGACGTCCTCGTCCTGTAGATCCATTCGGATCGCCTCGACGAGCGATCGGGCACGCGGATTGTCCTTCTGTCCGACGAGTCCGAGTTCCATAACTCGACGTTGCTCACCGGCCCTGATAAAATCGTCTCATCTCTTGCCGGTACTGTCCCGAACTGTCGGCCCACGCCTGTCGCCACGCGAGTTTCGACCCCCGCCACTATTCGCTTGCCGACGGACAGAGTTATTGAGGAGTGTACCCAAAAACAGGACAGACTGGTCGGTCCAGTCGGGGAGCCTCTGAATGAGCGACGACGAATCAGACGAGGACTGGTTCGAACAGGCGATCAGCGGAGACCGTGACGTCGATGACGGTCTCCCCACGCGGACTGACGAGGACTCCCCGACTGAGGAAACGCCCAACGATTGGTTCGAGGGGGACGAGGAGCATTCCACCGAGGACGACCGGGACACTCCCGAGGCCCAAACGGTCGATCCATCCGACGAGACCGACGCTTTTGACGAGTCGACGACTTCTTCGACGTCCGCGGAGGCTGAAGCCGAGACGGCCACACCGGGCGGGGAGCCGGAAACGGCCACACGGGACGGAGAAACCGGGACGGTCGCCCCAGATGGAGAACCGGAGACTGCCATCACGGAGGAAGCGCCGGACTTCGAGGCCGCGGACAGCGGCGGCTCGTTGTTCGACGAGGACTTCGGGAGTGCGCTGGAGTCCGCCGGCGGACCCGGTGGTGACGACGCAGGTGGCGGGTCCGATCCATCCGAAACCGAATTCGACGACGACTCCTTTGAATCTGAGATCCCGCGGATCGATCTCGGGATCGAGGGGCTCGACGAGATGATTCAGGGCGGCGTTCCCAGCCGCCACTTGATGGTTGTCATCGGGTCGCCGGGGACCGGCAAGACCACGTTCGGCCTCCAGTTTCTCCATCACGGACTCCAGCAGGGCGAGAACGCGGTGTTCATCACGCTCGAGCAGAGCCGCGAGAGCATCCTCGACACCGCCGACGAGCGCGGCTGGGAGTTCGACCGCTATGAGCGCGAGGATCGACTCGCGATCGTCGACCTCGATCCCGTCGAGATGGCAAACAGTTTAGAGAACATCCGGGGGGAGTTCCCCCAACTTGTCAGGGAGTTCGGTGCCGACCGACTGGTGTTGGACTCGGTGTCGCTACTCGAGATGATGTACGACGACCAGGCCCGCCGCCGGACGGAGGTCTTTGACTTCACGCGCTCGCTGAAGGAGGCCGGCGTCACGACGATGTTCACCAGCGAGGCCAACGAGGACAACCCATACGCCTCCAGACACGGCATCATCGAGTACCTGACGGACGCCGTCTTCGTCCTCCAGTACGTCCGTGGGGACACCCAGGAGACCCGCCTGGCCGTCGAGATCCAGAAGATCCGCAACGCCAACCACTCGCGCGCCACGAAACCCTACGCGATCACCCTCGACGGCATCGACGTCTACCAGCAGGCCAGTATCTTTTAAGCCGCTTTCAGGCTTCCTGCGCTTCGAAATATTCTTCGGCGATCACGTCGCCGCTTGAGGCACCGATTCGGTCAGCACCGGCGTCGAACATCGCTTTTGCGTCCGCCCAGGAACCGACGCCGCCGCTGGCTTTGACGGGCGCGTACTCGCTCATGAGTTCGACGTCAGGCACCGTGGCACCGCCGCCGCCGAAGCCCGTCGCTGTCTTCACGAAGTCAGCGCCCGCGTCGGCGACCAGTTGACTGGCGCGGTGCTTCTCCTCGTCGGTCAAAAGCGGCGTCTCGATGATGACTTTCACCGGCTTGCGGGTCGCAGCGACCACAGACTCGATGTCCTCGCGGACGGCGTCGTCTTCACCGGCCTTGAGGAGGCCGACGTTACAGACCATGTCGAGTTCGTCCGCGCCGGCCTCGACGGCGTCCTCGGCTTCCGCGACTTTCGCCGCCGTGGTGTGATTCCCGTGCGGGAACCCGATTACGGTCGCTACTTCGACGTCAGGCGCGTACTCGCCGGCGAGTTCGAGATAACAGGGCGGGATGCACGCACGCAGGCCGTATTCGCTGGCGTCGTCGAGGACAGCCTCGACGTCTGCCGGTGTCGTTTCCGGGCCGAGGACGGTGTGTTCGATCCGCGAAAGGATGTCGTCCATGGGTATATTTAAATACTGCATCGCATATAAAAGGACTGCCTAGGAGTCGCCGCCAAGCTGCCTGCCCCGACTCACTCCTCGAGCCAGGGGTCTCTGGCGGACCCGCCGTAGAGTTCCCGCATCAGCGTGACGACGCTTTCCGGTGGATACTGGCCGCGCTCGGTGACGATGGCGTCGACGTACCGGGCCGGCGTTACGTCGAAGGCCGGGTTCTCGACGGTGACGTCGCCGATCTGTTTCCGCGTCGCCTCGTCCAGCACTTCCCGTTCCGGGCGTGTCTCGAGGTCGACGCTGTGGCCCGTCAGCGAATCCGGGTGGAGGCGAACGGTCTGGGCCGCGACGGTGACCGGGACGCCGCGCTCGCGGGCGATGACGGCCAGGTCGCTGGTCCCGATCCGGTTGATGACCGAACCGTCGGCGGCGATGCTGTCAGCGCCGACGATGACCTGATCAGTCTCGTCGAGGTACCGCCGGGCTGCGCTGTCGACGATCAGCGTCGTCGGGACGCCCCATTCCTGGAGCTGTTGGGCCGCAATGTGGCCCTGTTTCCGGGGGCGTGTCTCCTTGACGATCGCGGCGAGCTCCTTGCCATCGTCGAGGGCGTGCTCGATGGTCGCCAGCACGTCCGCCGAATGGGAGTGGATCATCACCGTATCCCCGTCCTGCAACCGGCGCGCGCCGATCCGGCCCAGCGTCTCCCGCGCTTGGTCGATGTTCTCCTGGAACGTTCGGGCGGCGGCCGTCATCGACTCCCGGAGGTCCGTGACCGTCTCGCCCTCCATGCGCTGGAAGAGGTATCGGAGCGCGTTCGAGAGGCTGTCGTCGTCCGGCCGAGCGTCGTGCAGTGTCCGGGCCGCCTCACGGATCGTTTCTCGGAACGCGGTGGGCGTCTCGACGTCGGCGTCCCCCGCCGCGATCTCGATCGCCCGGGCCGTCTCGCGGGCGATAGTTGCGGTCCCGCGGATGTCCCGGTTCTCGATCTGTTCCGAGACGGTGCGGACTCGCTGATGGGTCATTGGGGACAACTACTTACGCAGCCGTTAAGAATCCGCTGGGTTTACACCGAGACGGCTCCGGGGACCGGCGCGTCTGGGGGGCTGAACCACCACGCCTTTATAATGTCTACTGGTATATATTGCCATGACAATCGGTTTTATTGGGGGCAGCGGTATCTACGACGCGCTCCCGCTTGCGGACACGCGAACGACCGATGTCGAGACGCCCTATGGGGAGCCGAGTGCACCAGTCACGGTCGGGACGCTCGCGGGAACCGACCGCGAGATCGCGTTCATTCCGCGCCACGGCGAGCACCACGAGTACTCGCCGACCGAGGTCCCCTATCGGGCGAACATCTACGCGCTTGCGGATCTCGGTGTCTCTCACGTCATCGCGACGAACGCGGTCGGCAGCCTCGACGCCGACATCCCGCCACAGACCATCGTGGTCCCTGACCAGCTGTTCGACCGGACTCGACATCGGGAGTTCACCTTCTTCGACGACGGGATCGTCGTCCACCAGGGCTTTGCCGAGCCGTTCTGCACTGAACTCGCGAGTCACCTGGCCGACGCGATCGACGAGGCCACCGACGAGACCGCTCGACGCGGTGGCACGTACGTCTGTATCGAGGGTCCGCAGTACTCGACGCGCGCTGAGAGTGAGTTCTTCCGGGACCAGGGCTGGGACATCGTCGGCATGACGGCCATCCCGGAGGCGAAACTCGCCCGCGAGGCCGAGCTCAGCTACGCAACGATCGCCGGCGTCACCGACTGGGACGTCTGGAAGGACGACGCCCATGTCACTCTCGAGGAAGTCTTGGAGAACGCGGCCGAAAACGAGGCCGTCATCAAGGAAGCCGTCCAGCACGCCGTCGAGACGTTCCCCGACAGCCACTCGTGTGAGTGCCACACCGCGCTCGAGGGGACCATCAACACCGATCCCGACGCGATTCCAGACGAGACGTACCGACGGGTCGAACCATTCGTCTCCGAGTACCTCGATCGATAGCAACGATCCCGGGCGCCCCCTCAATCGAGCCGGCCGAACCGTCCTGGCGCCGAGCCGGTTCCGGACGCGGACATAGTCTTTTATGCGTTCCCCCGAGAACATATGGCATGCTGAAGCAATCCCACTTACAGATCGAGATCGACCAGCTGGCCGACATCGCCTTGCTTCCTGGGGATCCGGACCGCGTCGACCGGATCGCGACCTACTGTACGAACGTCGAGGAGGTCGCCCGGAACCGTGAGTACAAGGTTCTCAATGCAACTTACGAGGGACGCGATATCACGATCGCGTCGACCGGAATCGGGTCGCCCTCGGCGGCCATCGCGATCGAGGAACTCGCCAACGTCGGCGTCGAGACCATCCTCCGGGTGGGCACGACAGGGGGGCTCCAGGAAGGCATCCAGATCGGCGACATGGTCGTCGCGACAGCCGCCGCGAAGAACGAGGGGACCAGCGACCGCTACGAGCCGACGGAGTTCCCGGCTGTCGCCGACTACGATGTCCTCACGACGCTGGTCGAGACCGCGGAGACAAACGACGAGGACGTCCACGTCGGCCCGATCGCTACGGACGACGCCTTCTACAACGAGACCGAGGAGATCGTCGCCGCCTGGGAGGCTGCTGGCATTCTCGCCGTCGAGATGGAGGCCTCGGCCCTGTTTACCCTCGCTCGCCGTCGTGGGTTGCGTGCCGGTGCGATCTGCACCATCGACGGCAACCTCGTCGAAGGGACCCAGAAGGGCGCGACCGACGAGCGAGAGCTCCCGGACAAGGCCAAGAACAACATCGGCCGCGCGATCGAGATCGCGCTCGACGCAGCAACGGAACTGTAGTCTCGAACCCCGGCGCCCATTTATAAGTAGAATATACTTATAATGGATCGCAGTGTTTATCAGTGAAATCCGATTAAAGGTATCTGTCTATGAGTGCCTTCACACGCGACGCTCACGTGAATCGAATACGTGGTGAATCGCCGGACTGCGATAGTACTGACACGCGTCGACGGCGCGATTCGGGCGGGCGCGCCCGACCGGTTCGACGCTGTCCGGGCCGAACTGCTGTTGAGGCGGGGGCTAATTCATGAACACGACACTCGTCGTTCTCGCGACGTTGACCGGTCTCGTCACCGGGATCGTCTTTGGCTTTTTCGACGTGCCGATCCCGGCCCCGCCGAATCTCGCCGGCGTGATGGGGATCTTCGGGATCTTCCTCGGGTACCGACTGATGCAGCACCTCGATTACGGGATCGACCTGCTGGATGCGCTCGGCCTGTAATTCCGCCGTAATTCGATTGTGAGCGCTCTCCGGGTAGCGGATTGTTCTTCGAAACGGGCGACCTCCGCCCTGCTTATATACCCTTTCCTTATTAGTATGGGGGCGCGTAAGAACGGGATATGGAGCCCGAAGCACTCATCGAAGAGGCACACGAGGCGCGGAAGAACGCGTACGTTCCCTATTCCGAATACCCGGTCGGTGCTGCGCTTGAGACGGCGGACGGTGACGTCTACCGGGGGTTCAACGTCGAGATCGTCAACTACTCAAATAGCTTCCACGCCGAGGAACTCGCCGTCATGGGTGCGATCCGTGACGGTCACACCGACTTCGAGCGGGTCGCGGTGGTTTCGGCGGAACACGACGGCGTCACGCCCTGTGGGATGTGTCGCCAGACCTTTGCCGAGTTCTGTGACGACGCTTTCCAGATTTTCACGGAGGACGACGGCGAACTTGCGCACTACACGCTGGGTGAATTGCTCCCTGATGCGATGAAGCCGGGTAACCTACAGGACCGCTGAGCCGCCCTCATACCGACCGTCTGCGACAGAGTGGGCTGCGTCTTGCCAGTTCTTTATAAGCCACCGGTAGTCGCCCAGCCGACTGTAGGCGTCCGGGCAGGGGTGATTCCGGGGCGACAAAACAAAGCGGCGACGTTGCAGTTACTCCTCGCCGGATTCGTAGTGTTCGCCGACTTCACTCGGGATTCGAGTGTAGCCGACGAACGCGAGGACGATGATCACGGCAACGTACGGCACGAGCCGGATGAGTTCCGTCGGGGCCGGGATGAACGGGATCTGCTGGAGGCGGATCTGGAGTGCTTCCAGTCCCGCAAAGAGGATCCCTGCCGCGGCGGTCCCAATCGGATTGTAGTTGCCGAAGAGGTAGGTCGTGATCGCGATGAACCCGTCGCCGTTGATCATCGTCTGTCCGCCCCCGATGAACCGGCCGGTGCGTCCGACGACCAGCCCGGCACCGCCGAGCCCGGAGAGAACCCCCGAGAGGACGACGCCGATGTACCGTACTCGGTGGACGTCGATCCCCGCGGTGTCGAGCGAGGAGGGGTTCTCCCCGCTGGCCTCGATCCACCGGCCGAAACTCGTGCGGTTGAGGACGAACCACGAGACGAGGATCGTCACCAGCATCAGGATGACGATTGGGCTGGCGTCGAAGAGGATCGGCCCGACGACCGGGATTTCAGCGAGTCCCGGGACCGTCACCGTGTTCAGTGTCGCGATGCTCGCGCTGTTGACATTGCCCCAGATCACGATGCTGAGGAACGGGGCGAGTCCGAGTCCGACCAGCCAGACCGCGAGGCCGGCGATGATCTGGTCAGCCTTGAACTCGATGACGAGCACGGCGAAGACGAGCGCGAGCAGCGTGCTCGCGAGGACACCGGCGAACAGCCCGATCCAGACTGTCGACTGGGCGTCGCCGCCGAGCAGGTGGGTGACTGCCACGGCGGTGAACGCCGAGATGATCAACAGGCCTTCGAGGCCGATGTTGATGACGCCGCTCTTCTCGGCGAAGATCCCGCCCAGCCCGGCGAAGACGATCGGGACGGCGATCCGGAGTGTCGATTCGACGAAGCTGGTGTCAAAGATACCGACGACGGTCGAGGCCCGCGATCCCGGCATCGTGAGGTTGATCACCGCGCCGAAGATCGCGGCGACGAGCAATGACCCGAAGACGAGTCGCGGGATCCGGCCAACAGTCGCGGCCCAGCGGGCCATCCTAGTCAGTGCCCCGTCTGGCGGTGCGTCACTCATCGCTACCACCTCCGGCTGTGGCTGCCGGGTCCGGTTTGACGCCCAGCCGGTTGCCGAGCATCCGGAAGGCCTCCGGCATCGCGATGAACAGGATGATCATCCCCCGGAGGACCGCGACCAGCTCCGGCGGGACGCCGAGCTGGAAGTTGATGGCGTTTGATCCGCCCTTCAGGACGCCGAAGAGCAGGCTGGCGGGGATGACGCCGATCGGGTTGTTGCCGGCGAGCACCGAGACGGTGATGCCGTCGAACCCGATCGAGGGGACGCCCTGTCGCCACGCCCCGATGACCATCATCGACCACATCGCGCCGGCGATGCCGCCGAGCGCGCCCGACAGCGTCATCGTCGAGACGACCATTCGCTCGGCGTTGGCACCGCCGTACAGCGCTGCCTTGGCCTGTTTGCCCGAGACGCGAAGGTCGTACCCGAAGCTCGTGTACCGCAGGAGGTAGTAGATCCCGACGGTCGCCAGGAGCGCGAGTGCGAGCGCGACCAGTGAGAACTGCCCCCCCTGGGGGAAGACGATCCCGTTGAGCCGGGCGAAATCGGGGATCGGCCGGGTCTTGACGCTCTGGAGCGTCGGGTCGGCGAAGTATGCAGAGACGAGGAAGAAGGCCGACCCGGTCGCGATGGTGTTGAGCATGATCGTCGTGATCACCTCGTTGGCGTCGGCGTAGGCCTTCAGCGCCCCCGGTATCGCCCCGTAGAGCCCGCCGACGACCGCGCCGACGAACAGTCCGAACGGGATCAACAGAACCGTTCCGACGAGTCCGCTCGGGACGAACGGCGCGACCCAGACGAGCGCGAGCGCCGCCGCGAGTCCGCCCAGAACCAGCTGGCCCTGGACGCCGATGTTGAACAGGTCCCCGCGAAAGGCGACGGCGACCGCGAGCCCGGCGAAGATCAACAGCGTCGTCTCCTTCAGGGTCGTCCCCATCGAGAAGTTGATCGGCGACCAGCCCTCGGTGATCAGCCGCGCCGAGTCGAGGTCGAACGGCGAGCCGAAGGCCCCGTTGACCAGCACGGCGAAGATCTCGAGGGGGTTATACGCTTCCCCGGAGAGGTACCCCGCTACGAGGACGATGAGGCTGCTGACGACGACGGCCGTGACCAGTGCGGCGACGCTGATCAGGATCCGTTCGACCACCGAATTACCCACGAAAAGCCGGAGGAACCGCCTGATTGGATCCGGATATTGGCTCTCGCTCATTCGGCGTCACCTCCGTACGTCTCGGGCATTTCACCGGCCATCAACAGGCCGATGTCCCGGTCGGTCACGCCGTCCGGATCAACGACGTCCATGATCTCGCCCTCGTAGATGACGGCAATCCGGTCCGAGAGTTGTTGGACCTCATCGAGTTTCGAAGAGACCAACAGCACGCCCTTTCCCTCATCGCGGAGTTCGAGCAATTGATCGTGGATGAACTCGATGCTCCCGACGTCGACACCGCGCGTCGGATGTGAGGCGACAAGGACGTCCGAGTCCCGGAGGATCTCCCGACCGACGATGAACTTCTGTTGGTTCCCTCCGGAGAGTGATTCGGAGGACGTCGCGGCGTTCGGTGTCCGGACGTCGTACTCGTCGATGATGTCCACGGCATGCTCGCGAGTCGTTCCCCAGTTCACCCGGGGGCCGTTCGTGAACGACGGGTCGTACTGGTTACCCAGCAGCGCGTTTTCCACGAGGTCGAAATCCATCACAAGCCCGCGCGCTTGTCGATCTTCAGGGACGAAGGACATCCCGCGCTTGATGTGCTCGCGCCTGGAGACGTCAGTCACGTCCTCACCGTAGAGCTCGACCGTCCCCTCGTCAGGCACCTCGAGACCGACCACCGAGTCGACCAGTTGTGACTGGCCGTTGCCGTCGACGCCGGCGATCCCGAGGATCTCGCCCTCGTGGACCGTCAGATCGACATCGTCGACCTGCCGGACGCCGTCGTCGTTCTCGACGATGAGGTCATCGACCGAAAGGACAGGGTCGCCGGGCACTCTGTCCGTTTTCTCCACGTCGAGCATCACCTCCCGGCCAACCATCAGCTCCGCGAGACTTTCCCGCGTCGCAGTCTCGGGATCTGCTGTCCCGACGTTTTCACCGTCCCGGAGGACGGTGATATCGTCGGAGATCTCCATCGCTTCGCCGAGCTTGTGGGTGATGAAGATCAGCGTCTTGCCTTGCTCTGTCAACTCGTCGACGATCCGGAACAGGTCGTCGACCTCCTGGGGGGTGAGCACGGCCGTCGGTTCGTCGAAGATTAACACGTCTGCTCCGCGATATAACGTCTTGAGGATCTCGACGCGCTGCTTCTCGCCGACGCTGATGTCCTCGATCCTGTCTGTCGGATCGAGATCGAAATTATACGTCTCACTTAATTCCCGGACTGCCTCGCGGGCCCGCTTTGCGTCGTAGGCGAGCCCGTTCCACTTGCGTGGTTCGTTACCGAGCGTGACGTTCTCGGCGACGGTCATCGTATCGACCAGCATGAAGTGCTGGTGGATCATCCCGATCCCGGCGTCGATCGCATCCTGGGGCGTCTGGAAGCTCATCTCCTCGCCGTTCAGGTAGACTGTTCCCCCCTCCTGCTGGTAGAGCCCGTAGAGGACGTTCATCAGCGTGGACTTCCCCGCGCCGTTTTCGCCCAGCAAGGTGTGGACCGACCCGCGCTCCACTTCAAGGGAAACCTGGTCGTTCGCGACGACGCCCGGGAACCGCTTGGTAATGTTTTCCATCCTGACCGCCGGACCCGGGGCTGTACTCTCTCCGGCATCGTCTTCCGGTGGTTCTGTCGTTTGTGCCATCGTATCAAATTGGGTTCGACAAACGGCGCGTCCGCGGCCCGATCAGATGTCGTCGGGGTGAGACGGCACCGTCAGGTCGCCGTCGATGACGGTCTGGCTCTGGGCCTCGATCTCGTCTTTGATGTCCTGGGGGATCTGGTCGCCGATCTCCGTGCCGTACAGCAGGGCAACGCCGTCGTCTTCGAGTCCGAGCGTGGTGGTCTCGCCGCCGTTGAACTCGCCGTTGATCGCTTTCCCGACAGACTCGACGACCGCCTCGTCGACCTGCTTGACCATGCTGCCGAGGATCGCCTCGTTGTATTCAGGGAGCGTCTCGGACTGGCGGGCGTCGACGCCGATCCCGAACACGCCGCGTTCGTAGGCGGCCTGCAGGACGCCGACGCCAGTTCCGCCCGCGGCGTGGTAGAGGACGTCCGCGCCCTTGTCGATCATCGAGTTGGCGATCGACTGGCCCGTACTCGACTCATTCCAGGCCCCGGCGTACGCCGAGCGGATGTCGACGTCCTCGTTGACCCGCTGTGCGCCGAATCGATAGCCAGCTTCGAACTTCTTGATCAGTCCCGTCTCCTTGCCGCCGACGAACCCGATCGTGTTCGAGTCAGTGTTCGTCTGACTCGGGCCGGCGGAAAACTCCTGACTCGTCAACATCCCGGCGAGAATACCGGCCTGGAAAGACCCTTCGTGCTCCTTGAAGACATAGTTCGCGACGTTGTCCAGGTCAGTCGTCGAGTCGATAAACGTGAACTTCATCTCGGGGAAGTCCGGCGCGACCTCCTGGAGGGCGCTCTTCTGGGAGAACCCGATCGCGAAGATCTGATCGTACGCCGGATTCGACGAGGTTGCGAACTGGCGCTGGAACGTGCTGAACTCGCTCGGGGACTCCGGTTCGGCGTTCTGGAACTCGACGTTGTACTGTTCTGCGGCCGCCTGGATGCCCTGGTGGGCCATGTCGTTGAAGGAGTTGTCGCCGAGCCCGCCGGTCGAGTACACCATTCCGACCTGGTGAGGGTCTCCGCCAGTGTCACCGTTCTCGTCGCCGTTACCCGTCGGCTCAGTCGTGTCGTCGCCGCCGCCCGAGCACCCGGCCAGCGACACACCGAGGCCGCCGACCGCCATTCCCTTGATGACTGACCGCCGATCGTAGCTCTGTGACATTACACTAGATATCCTAGCTCGAATGGTGATAATTGTTTTGCTCTTTCTCCCTTTTTAATACCTTATCTGTATATAAATGGGTACGGCGGTGTCGCTGGACGATATGGTTGAAATATCGTTTCAGCGCTCTTCTGTGTGCGAAATCTCACTTCATCTCGATCAGAGCACGCTGTCAAACGATCCTCTCAACGCACGTTGCCGTGTGAAAGACAGCCACAGTGGATGCAACGGCCCTCCTTCGGGAATCACGGCCGATTTACGCGGATAGGGCGCTTCAGAACTGTGCGGCTGATCCCGGCGGACTCACTTCGATGGCGAATATTATATAAATATCCAGCATAAAAAGGAAACCAAGATGCCCGGAAACAGCGAGGATCCCAACGAGTCAGAACAGTATCATTTGAATGTCGCGTCTGAGGATGTGACAAATACCGTACTACTTCCGGGGAACCCCGAGCGCATCGAGAAGATCACTCGCTTCTGGGACGACAGCGAGGAGAAGGCCCATCACCGGGAGTATCGGACCGTCTCCGGCACCTACGATGGGACGCCCATCTCGGTGACCTCGACCGGGATCGGCGGGCCCGGCGCGGCCATCGCGGTCGAGGAACTCGCCCGGGCAGGTTCTGACACCTTCATCCGGGTCGGGTCGTGTGGGTCGATCCGCGAGGAGGTCTCGGTCGGCGATTTGGTCATCACGACCGGCGCGGTCCGCCAGGAGGGCACCAGCAAGGAGTACGTCCGGGAGGATTACCCAGCGACGGCCGACCACGAGGTCGTCTCCGCGCTCACGGCCGCGGCCGAGCGTCTGGACTACGAGTATCACCTCGGGACCACGATGAGCGCCGACAGCTTCTACTCCGGGCAGGGTCGTCCCGGGTTCGAGGGCTTCGAGGCCCCCGGGAGCGACACACTCGTCGAGGATCTGCAGGAGGTCAACGTCACCAACATCGAGATGGAGGCGAGCGCCATCCTGACGATCGCCAACGTCTACGGCCTGCGGGCCGGCGCGGTCTGTGCCGTCTATGCCAACCGCGTGACCGGCGAGTTCCGGACCGAGAGCGATCAGCGCGCCAGCGAGGTCGCTTCCCTCGCCACGAAGCTCCTCGCGCGCATGGACGAAGTGAAGGCCGAGGCCGGGGTCGACCACTGGCATCCGGGCCTGGAACTGTAGGGTATTTCGGACACGAGCCAAACCTATGACCATGGATCTATTCGGGACGACGGGAATCAGAGGGCCGGTCGCGACAAAAGTCACCCCCGAACTCGCGCTGTCGGTCGGCCGCGCGGCCGGCCAGTACGGCGCGGAGTTCGTGATCGCTCGCGACGGCCGGGAGACCGGGGTCGCTATCGCCGCCGCACTCGAAGCGGGACTCGAAAGCGCCGGCGCGGACGTCGTCCGAGCCGGGATGTTGCCGACCCCGGCGCTCGGGTTTGCCTCCTACGGCCGTCACGGCGTGATGATCACCGCCAGCCACAACCCCTCGCCCGACAACGGTATCAAGTTCTTCGTCGACGGCGAGGAGTACACGACCGCCGACGAGGAACGCATCGAGGAACGGGTCGCGAACGACGCCCAGCCGGCCACCTGGGACGAGTGGGGCCGACAGCGGAGCGAGGAACCACTCGACGCCTATCTGGACGCCGTGGTCGAATATGCCCGCGAGCACGGTAACCCACTCGACGGCATGACGATCGCGGTCGACGCCGGCAACGGCGTCGCCGCGCTGGGCACGCCCGAAGTCCTCCGGCGACTCGGTGCGAGCGTCCACACGCTGCACGCCAACGTCGACGGCCACTTCCCCGGCCGGCCGAGTAAACCCACGCCGGAGAATATCACCGATCTAACCCAGTACGTTCGCGAGCGCGACGCCGTCGACCTCGGGATCGCCCACGACGGCGACGCCGACCGGATCGTCGTCGTCGACGAGGACGGGACGATCGTCCACGAGGACACAATCCTGACCGTGCTCTCGTCGTACTTTGTCGAGAACGCCGACGCCGCGGACCCGGTCGTCGTGACCACGCCGAACGTCTCGGGTCGCGTCGACGAGGCAGTCCGGGCGGCGGGTGGCCGCGTCGAACGCACCGCACTTGGACTGCTCCACGAGGGGATCGCCGATGTCCTCGAGGCCGGCGACGACGAGACGACGGTCGCCTTCGCGGGTGAACCCTGGAAGTGCATCCATCCCGACCTGGGGATCTGGACTGACGGCATCGCGAGCGCCGGCGTCCTGACGCGACTCATCGCCGCCGACGGACTCGATTCGCTGCTCGAACCCGTCACCGAGCGCCCGCTGGAGAAAAAGCCGGTCGACTGCCCGGAGGGGGCAAAGGCCGACGCGATGGAGCGCCTGGCGACCGCGCTCCCCGAGCAGTTCCCGGACGGGACGGTCTCACTGGAGTACGGCGTCCGGATCGAACTCCCCGACGCGTCGTGGTTCCTCGTCCGGCCGAGCGGCACGGAACCGTACATCCGGGTCTACGCCGAGAGCGACGACGCGACGGCGCTGCTCGAAGAGGTCCGCGAGACCGTCAAAGAAGCCGTCGACGCTGTCGCCTGATCATCGAACGACCGTGATCGGGACGGGCGAGCGCCGGACGACGGTCTCGGCGACGCTGCCGAGCAGGATGCGCGTGACGCCCGAACGGCCGTGGCTCCCCATCACGATCTGATCGACGTCGTGCTCTTCGGCGTGCTGGACGATCGTATGCGTCGGCTTGCCGACCTCGATGAACTCCTCGAAGCGGCCGTCGAAGTCGCCAGCGCCGGATTCGATCTCGCTGAAGAGGCTTTTGGCTTGCTCCTTCTGGCGGCTGTACCACTCCTCGGAGAACGTCGGCATCGATGCCTGAACGCTGTAGCCCGCGTCGGCCGGGTTGATGACGTGCAGCAACTGCAACTCCGCCTCGGGGAACTCCGCGATGGCGAACTCGATCGCCGCCTTCGACTGGTCGCTGCCGTCGACCGGCACCAGAATGCGCTTGCCCATGCTTACTGTTACCACACATGTGGACTTGAGTCTTCTCCTGTCTTCGGTTCCACTGGATCTACCGGTCAGTACCGAGACGGTCGATTCAAAATTTTTAACTTATCTACGTATCATCTAATCCGTATGAGCAATATGGGAAATACGTACCGGTCACTCCTCGATAGACTCCGTCAACCGGCGTATACGGGCCCAAACCGCTGTAGTCGGTGTACCGCAGTTAACACCGTTCTGGCAGTAGCTGTTGCCAGTGCGCTGGCCACCATCTCCCTCCCCGTTGGGGCTTTCGCGTTTCTGGTCAGTATTGCGATGATATACTTCCGCGGGTATCTCATTCCCGGAACGCCCACGCTGACCAAGCGATACTTTCCGGACTCGCTTTTGGCACTCTTCGGGAAAGCTGGTGTTGATGGTGTCTCCGTTCTCACGGAACGGGATGTCGTTGAAGAGAAACCTGGTGAGAACGATCTGTCGCTAACCGATACGGTCCGCGATGAGTTCCAGTCGGAGTTCGATTCCCTGACCGATACCACGGAGAAAGAACGGCTTCGGAACGTGTTCCAGGTCGACTCGATCGAGATCGACGAGGCACCCGGGGCGTGTATCGTCCTCGGCGATGGCGAGCCACTCCTCCGTCGGGAATCACGCCTGGCGCTCCAGGTTGAGCTAGCCGCACTCCCTATTTTGGAGCGCCGGGCCGATAATTTTCACGCTGAAGATGTCTCAGAGCAGTTTGCTATCCTGGCTTCGTTCCGTTCGTTCGTCGAGCATTGCCCGGCGTGTGAGACTCCGATATCAGTGACTCAGGAGTCGGTCGAGTCCTGTTGTTCGACGGCGACCGTGACGGTGCTCGGCTGTGAGGAGTGTCAGACGGATATTCTCGAAGTCGCATCGTAGACACGAACGAAGCTGTCTGGCAACTCTCCCACCGACCACGCCGTTTCGATTCGTCGTACCTCTCCGTCTCGGACCGTAGGGCCGTCGATGCACCCCTTATGTAGCGCTCCCACTGCGTGATCGGAAACTGTGGGGTGGAGCGCTCATTTCGACGGCTCATGTTGAAATCACACCACCACCCTCCCCATTTTGATTTTTAGATAGCAATTCTATTAATGTAATTAGATATATTTAAGTGAAAGTGGTAAATATGTCAGTTTGCAATGTCAGCCGATTCCGACAATTCGGTGAGTCGTACAGAGATCGCAAAGGATGCGAGTGCGTCAGCACACGAAACGGTGGCCGGCCAATCCGATCGTCGTGGGTTCCTGAAGGGTGTGGCTGCGGCGGCCGCCGCAACGCTCGGGCTGGGGAGCATCGCTGGCAGCGTCAGTGCCTCCCGCAGCTGGGGCCAGGCGTACAAGGTCGCCAAACAGCACGAAAGTACAGCCACCGTCACTGGGGTACTGCAGAACCAGGACGAACTGGTGGCTGACATTGCGGAGGAGACGGGTCTTTCCGAAAATGAGGTCACCGATCTCGATAGTGCAGTGGTGTCTGCTGCGTCAATGGAAAGTGCCGACGGTCACGTGGCGGCGGTAACCGCAAAAAAGGATATCGGTGACGAGTCGCTCTTGATCCAGACTCATCCCGAAGAAAACGAGGCTTTTGCGCTGATCCAGTCGGCTGACGGGGAATCCGAGTTAGTGGAGACTTCTGACGTAGACATAATCGGTCCTGGCTGCGAATTGGATTGTGATGACTGTCGGTGTCGCGAAGCAACTGTTTGTAATTGTAGTCATAGATCGACCTGTTGCCATGAGGGAATAAAGTGTAAATGCTATGACGGCTGCTGGGTTGATTGGCTCTGCTAAACAAAGCCGCTGCAGGCTCCGCTGAGGGAACTGCATCCCTCCAACGCAATCGACAGAACCACTCCGACAACTTTTCACGCCAAGTCGGTTTCTCCGACGTGATTGGCAAGCTTGGCTTCCGGACCATAGCCATTTGCGCCCCCAATCCAAGGGTCAGATATTGACGCTGCTAATATTGATGGTGCTATACCCATCTCACAATTGAAATTGAAAATATTTAAATGAAAGTTGCATATATTCCTAGTTGTAATGTCCGAAGATTCTGACAGTTCAGTGCGTCGTACAGAGATCGCAAAGGATGCGAGTGCGTCAGCACACGAAACGGTGGCCGGCCAATCCGATCGTCGCGGATTCCTGAAAGGGGTGGCCACAGCGGCCGCCGCAACGCTCGGCTTGAGTGGTATTGCTGGCAGTGTCAGTGCCTCTCGCAGCTGGGGCCAGGCGTACAAGATCGCCAAGCAGCACGAGGATGCAGCAACCGTCAGTGAGGTACTGCACAACCAGGACGGACTGGTGGCTGACATCGCGGAGAAGACTGGCCTTTCCGAGGACGAAGTCAGCAATCTTGCTGATACAGAGGTGTTCGCCGCGCCAGTGGCGGGGACCGATGGACAGGTTGCGGCGGTCACCGCGCGGAAGGATCTTGGTGACAAGACGCTCTCGATCCAGGCCCATCCCGAAGAAGAGAAGGCCTTCGCGGTGGTTCACTCCGCCGACGGGGAGACTGAGACAATTGCGAATGGAGTTGGGGGTCCCTGTGGAGCATATTGCTATGACTGTGCGTGTCAGAAGGTGACTGTGTGTCCCGGTTATCTTTCATGTAATACGAAGTGGGTGTGTGAGTGTCAGGATAGCATCTGATAACTCGTACTGGTACACACAATCGGTTCCCGGTAGTCGTTTGACCGCTCTCAGTCACGCCCGTGTCTCGTCACACACTCCGGGAGGCCGATCAGTTCGACGGGCTCGGAGTTGTCCGGCGAGTAGACGACCAGCTGGCCCTGCTCCATGTAGGGCACTTTCGCCTCCAGATGACTCGGAATATTCACCGCCGAGATGGCGTCCTCGTCGCCGAGATTCAGGACGACCGTGGTGTTGATCTGCTTGAAGACGGGGTCGGCGATGTCCTGGGGGTCCTGGGTGATGAGAAAGAGGCCGAGGCGTTCCTTGCGGCCCTGCTTTGCGGCATCGGTGAACTTCCCGATGACTTTCCGGGCCTGGACGCTGTCGGCGTCGGTCAGGAAGTTGTGGGCCTCGTCCATGCCGACGACCAGCGGCGTCTCCCCGATGCGCTCGAAGGTCGGGTCGTTCGAGAGTTTCTCGTCGACGAGCAGCGACGACAGCGCGAGCACGACCGTCTCGGTCGCCCGTGAGTCGTTGATGTGGTAGGTCGGGACGACCGTCAGCCCGCCCGGGCGGACGAATTCGTGGATCAGATCGGTGATCGGCCGGGCGTCCTGATCGAAGATGTTTCCGAACCCACGCGCACGCCGGCGGACGGCGTCGTAGGTCGCTTCATGGACCCGGCCGGTCTCGTCGAGTTCCTCCTTCAGGGCGGGATCGTCGAGGAACGAGGTGAACTGGTCGTAGGTCCCTTCGCGGCCGTACTGATCACGGAACAGCGGAAGGAGGACGTTCACCAGTGCCCCGTACTGGTTGTCGTTGAGGCCGCTGCCGGCGATCAGCCAGGGGTTGTCGTGTACCATCGAGAACGGGATGGTGAAGGCGACCTGTTCGGCACGATGGTGCTCGGCTGAGTACGTTGCCCCGCCGACCTCGGGGACAAAGGCGACCGTATCCTCGTGACCGCCGCAGGCGATGCCCTCGCGTTCGCAGCGCCGCCGAAAGTCCGCCGAGAGATCGCCGTCGTCGTGCATCTGGGCGTACTCGTCCTGGGGGTCGAACTGCACGACGGCGGGCCGAACTGTCCGGTCGCTGCCGGTCTCGACGGGGTAGGACCGCTCCTCGGCGAGGAACTGCCGGAGGACGTTCTTCGCGAGATGAGTCTTGCCCGACCCCGTCCCGCCGGCGACGAGCGTGTGCCGGAAGACCAGCGGGTCGCCGGCGTCGTAAGCGTCCTTCAGCCGGTAGTCGATGGTGGGGGGTTGAGCCGCCGTCCGGACCTTTTCGCCCCCCACCGAGAGGTGACCGAGGAAGACGCCGTCTTCGGGAATCTTCAGCCCGGTCTTGATCGCCGACCGCTCGTCGGCGTGGCTGACGGGCGTCTCGGGCTTGGGGACGCGGTCGGTCATCCGGCGCTGGAGCTCCTCTCCCTCCCGGTACAAGATGGCGACCGGCTCCAGCGTCGCCATGAACTTGAAGTCCTGTTCGTCGATGCCCTCGGCGCGCATCGCCCGCCGGGCGTGGATCTCGGTCGCGTCGTCGGCCCGGAACTCCCGGACGTACTCGAGGGCGGTGATCCGGCAGAACAGTCGCTCCTCGGTCGCGCTGTCGGGATACGGCGCGAGGAGATAGGTTCCGATCCGGACGTCCGCCCGGTTGCCGACGGTGACATACGCCCGCAGTCGGGTGTCCTCGCCGTCCTCGCTGATGGTCAGGCCCTCCGCAGCCGAGAGGACGCCGATGCCGCGTTCCTCGCCCGTCGGCGTGGTTTCGACCGGCTCGAAGTTGTCGCTCGTCGCTCCTTCGGGGGCGTCACTCCCCTCGGACGCCTGCTCGCCGGCGTCGTCGTTATCGAACTCCGTGAAATCCCCGAGGTCGGACATATCACGTCAGTGTGGGCCGACGGACAAACCGGTTTCCCCCGAGCATCAGCTCATCTGAGTTCGACCCCAAACGTCCTTACCCTGGCATTCGAACCCACTTTTGATGACCGCGTGGCTTCGCGCCATGACGTACAACGTGCGCTACGACAACCCCGAGGACGGCGAGCACCGCTGGGCGAACCGTCGTGAGGCTGTCGCGAGCACGATCCGGTTTCACGTACCAGATATCGTCGGCCTTCAGGAACCACTCGATCACCAGCTCGCAGACGTCGGCGATCGCCTCCCCAGTTTCGAGTGGATCGGTAGGGGCCGCGTCGACGGCGAGAGCGAGGGCGAACACACCCCGATCGGCTACCGGACCGACCGGATCGAGTGCGCCGAAAGCGACACCTTCTGGCTCTCGGAGACACCCGACGAGGCGGGCAGCGTCGGCTGGGACGCCCGCCATCCCCGGATCGTGACCTGGGCGCGCCTGCGTAACCGCCGGACCGGTGATTCCCTCCTTTTCGCGAACACACACTTCTCGCACGACGGCCCGCGCGCCCGCCGGAAGAGCGCCCAGCTCTTGCTCGACCGACTCGCGGACTTGCGGAAGGACGAACCCGTGGTTCTCACGGGCGATTTCAACTGCGTGGCGGGCGAAGAGCCCTTCGAGATTCTGACTGACAAGGACCACGCGCTCGCCTTTAGTGGCGAGCGCGATCGATCATCCGAACCCGCACACGGCCCGCCGACATCCGTGACGGACTTCGAGAACCTGGTGCCGAATCGCAAGATCGACCACGTCTTCTCGACGCCCGACGTGGCCGTCGGCACTCACGGCGTCTGCACCGACGTCTACGACGACGGCCGATTTCCCTCGGATCATCTGCCGGTGCTGGCGGAGCTCGATCTAGGTGTGGGATAGCGGGTCGAATCGAATCACATCGTAACGACCTGGAGACAGCCGCGTTCGTCTCGGGGTCGCCACCGGAACGCTGAGGAGAGCGTTTCAGCCGTGAGGGACTGTCCATGGCGGGACTCAGTATTATACTGGTGGAACCAGATATGCCAGTATGGCCGAGTACGTGGCTGTCTGCCAGGACTGCGAGTGGGAACGACCGATGCCCAAGCGCGACATGGCCGAACACGCAAAGCGCGTTCACGAGGACGAGCATGGTCACCTCGTGTTCCTCGAGCACTGACGAGCGCGCTACCCGTCGCGCTGGACGACAGAGACCCCCTTTCTGCGACAGTGTCGTTTCTCCATTCTCGCCGGCCGACTCGTTTTTACTCGCTGATCACCTACGATCGATATGCGACTCATCCGTGGACGGGCCGGCGGGACGGCGCTGACCGGGACGCTGTACGAACCCGGCGAGGACGCCCCGAGCTACGAGGGTGCGCCCGACGCCGACGCGCCGTTCGTCTGGGTGTGTGATGCCTTCTACGCGGTCGAGAGTGGCGGAACCGTCCAGCACGTCGACGGCGAGGCGATCAACGTGGCCTTCGAGTCACCTGCGCCCCGCGGGTTCGCCGATCGCGACCGCGCCATCGCGGCCGCCGAGGATCACGTCCGGACCCAGTTCGGCCGGCTCGGGATCGACGAATCGACCGTCGAGATCGAACACGAGCACGTCGCGCCCGAATCGGCCTGAGTCCCCTCCGGGGAGTCAGTCGTCGTCGCCGGTCCCCGCCCGCTCGCGCTCGGCCGTGCGCTCGATGAATTCCTCGGGGAGTGCCTCCATCTCGCCGACCTGGACGCTCCAGAGATTGGCATAGAGGCCGTCCTCGGCGAGCAACTCCTCGTGCGTGCCGCGCTCGACGACCCGCCCCTCGTCCATGACGAGGATGGTGTCGGCGTCCCGGACCGTCGAGAGGCGGTGGGCGATCGCGAAGGTCGTCCGATCGGCCGTCAGCGTCTCCAGGGAGCGCTGGATCAGGACTTCGGTCTCGTTGTCGACGTGGGAGGTCGCCTCGTCGAGGATGAGGATCTCGGGATCCTCGAGGATCGCCCGGGCGATGGCGACGCGCTGGCGCTGACCGCCCGAGAGCTTCACGCCGCGTTCGCCCACAGTGGTGTCGATGCCCGCGGGCAACTCGGCGACGAACTCCATCGCGCCGGCCATCGAGAGCGCCTCCCGGATCTCGTCGTCGGTCGCGTCGATGCCGTAGGCGACGTTCTCGGCGACGGTCCCGTGGAAGAGATAGGGTTCCTGGCTGACGTAGCCCACGTGTTCCCGGAGGCTCGACAGGGAGACGTCCCGGACGTCGTGGCCGTCGACGCGGATCGTCCCGTCCTGGGGATCGTACAGTCGGACCAGAAGCTTGAGCAGGGTGGTCTTGCCCGCACCGGTCGGGCCGACCAGGCCGACGAAGTCGCCGGCCTCGGCGCTGAAACTCACGTCGCGGATCGAGTCCTCGTCAGCGCCCGTATACCGGAAGTCAACGCTTTCGTAGTCGACGTCACCGTCGACGCCACCGAGGTCGATCGCGTCGTCGGGATCGTCGACGGTGCCCGGGTGGTCCATGAGGCCGACGATGCGTTCCGCTGCCGCGAACGCGTAGCGGTAGTTGTTGACGACGTTGCCGAACTGCCGCATCGGCCAGAGGAACCGCCGGGAGTACAGCAACATCGGGGTGAGCACGCCCAGCGTGATCGTTCCCGTGAAAAACGGCGGCGGCCCGGCGAAGACGCCGCGACTCGCGAGCAGCCAGTAGCCGCCGACCAGGAACGTGACCATGTAGCCCATCCCGGTGATGATCCGCAACGTCGGGAAGAACTTGATCCGGGTCGTGATGGCGTCCCAGTTGGCGTCGAGGTACTCCCGGGAGGCCTCTTCGACACGGTCGCGCTCGAAGGACTCCCGGCCGTAGGACTTCACCACCTCGATGCCGCCGATGTTGTTCTCGAGCCGGGAGTTGAGCGCGCCGACCGAGGCCCGGACCCGGCCGTACTTCGGGCCGATGCGCTGGACGAAGAGGTAACTCGCGAGCGCGAGCACCGGGATCGACAGCAGCGCGACGATCGCGAGTTGCCAGTTGAGCCAGAGCATCACGCCCGCGACGCCGATCACCAGCACCGAGATTCGGATGCCCGCGTTGAGGTCGTTCGTCAGGAAACTCTCAAGCTGGTTGACGTCGTTGTTGAGGATGGACATGACCTCGCCGGTCTGCTTGTCGTCGAAAAAGCCCATCCGCATCCGCTGGACGACGTCGTAGGTGTCAACCCGGACCGCGTGCTGGAGGTTCTGGGCGAAGCGGTTCCAGGCCCAGGAGTTCACCCAGTTCAGGAGCGCGGTGAGGAGGTACACCGCCCCGACCAGTCCCACCGCGAACCAGAACTGATCCGCCTGTGTCTCCGGGATCACCCACCCAGGGAGCAGCGGCAGGGTGAACGGCCGCGAACCGACGAACAGCGCGTCGATCGCGACGCCGAACACCAGCGCCGGGATGAGTTCGAGAAACCGGGCCAGCACGCTCGCGACCCCGCCGAGGACGAACGCCGGGAGTTGCTCACGGCCGTAGCCGCCGAGGAGTCGCCACATCGGCCGCTCGACACCCTCCCGGAGGTGCTCGAAGGTGTCCGCGTCGTCGTTGCCGCCCGAAAAGCCCCACGACATGGCCCCCGCTAACGGACAGGCGCACAAAAGCCTGACTGTCGCGTCAGTCAGGATTTTCAGAACCTTTTACCGGGTGCCACCCGACCGAGGAGACATGGGCACGGAAGGCGACGCCGGGAACGGGACGTCGCAGGGTGACACTGGGTCCGGGACCCCGGCCGAGGACGCCGGTGACACCCACGAGGCGATCATGGGCGCGACCTATCGAGCGCTTTGTGAGCATGGCTACGCCAGCCTCACGATGCAGGATATCGCCGACGAGTTCGACAAGAGCCGGTCGCTGTTGCACTACCATTTCGACACGAAGGAGGACCTGCTGCTCGCGTTCGTCGACCAGATGATCGGGTGGATCGGGGATCGACTGGCCGAGACGGAGACGGAAGACCCGCTCCCCCGACTGGCGGAGTACGTCGATCGGTTCGTGATCGAACCGGACGAGTCCGACCGCCAGACGTTCGCGCTGGCGGTTGTCGAGTTGCGTGTCCAGGCCGTCCATCACCCCCAGTTCCGCGAGAAACTACGGGCACACTACGATCGCAACGCCGAAACCGTCGCCGACATCATCGCCGACGGGATCGAGGCGGGCGTCTTCCGCGATGTCGATCCCGAGGCCGTCGGCGAAGCGATTTACACCGCGATGGTCGGGGCGCGAACTTATCAGGTCACCCTCGGTGCCGCGGACGCCACCCGGCGGATGCGCGACGCCATCGCCGAGTTCGTCATCAGCGACCTGCTTGTCGCGGACCGGGACGTCCCCGAATACGCCGGGTGAGACGCTCGTCTTTCTCAAGCCCAAATCGCAGTTGGTAAATCCGCCACCGTCCGAGATCCATCAACAAAATGGTTCACGTCAGCGTTATCGGCTGTGGGCACATGGGCGGGGCACTCGTCCGTGGGTTGTCCGCGGCCGACCACCGGGTGACGGCCTGCGATGTCGACGAATCGGTACTCGAAGACCTATCGGGAGTCGCCGACGAGACGACCACTGACCTCGAAGCGGCAGCCTCAGCGCCGATCGTCGTGCTGGCGGTCGGGCCGGACGCCGCCGGCGAAGTGCTCGCGGGTCTCGGTCTCGACCCCGACCAGACGGTCGTCTCGGTCGCCGCGGGCGTCTCGACGTCGATGCTCGAATCGACGACCGACGCCGCCGTCGTCCGGATGATGCCGAACCTCGCCGCCGAGTACGGCGAGATGGCCGCCGCGGTGACGCCCGAACCCACGGGCGACGTCGCCGCAGTCCTCGCAGACCTGGGGACCGTTGTCACGATCGAGGAGGACCAGATGGACCTTGCGACGGCGATCAACGGCAGTGGGCCGGCGTTCGTCTTCTACCTGATCGGGGCGATGCAGCAGGCTGGCATTGAGGGCGGCCTTGACTCGGATGACGCTGCGGCGCTCGCCGCCCAGACGTTCAAGGGCGCGGCCGAGATCGCCCTGCAGAGTGACGAGAGCGTCGAAGAACTGATCGACGCCGTGGCGACGGAAGGCGGGACGACGATCGAGGGCATGGAGGTGCTGTGGGACAGCGACGTCGCGGACGTCCTCGGCGAGACAGTGGCTGTCACCGAAGAACGGTCGGCGGAGATCACCGCAGAAATCGGGGACGAGTGAGCGCGATATCCGTGGATTCACTGACGTTGAACACTACCCACCAATTTTCTCACTGTCCACGCGATGTAGCCAACTGCCGCTATGACGATCGATCCAATCATGAATAGTAGATTGGCTGTCCAAGCGGCGGCCCCAATCAAACTCCAGAGGGCTATGAGCAGCCCTGTTTCCTCGGGTTTTTCGTGTCGCCATGTGGTAAATGACGTCGTCAAACCGGCGACGGCTGCCATTCCGAATATTGGCTGCTGAATCATCAAGAGGGTCCACCCCAGAATTGCCGCGGAGAGTCCAATGACAACTCCATTTGACACTCCATCGTCCATATCATATATCCGTTCTTTCATTCTATTAATTTCTGTGGTACATCTACGCGAGAGCGGTAAACGATACCCAACGCTGGAGGGTGTTGTAGCGTACTGACTGGCAACTCGTTGCGAACCGTAGTAGGTTTGTCCGTCGCCCATTTCTCCCATTACAATGAGATCCGGTACTCCCATCGGTCGCCACCGTACGCGGACATCCAACACACGGGATGGCACTGACCACTGCAACCATCGAGCGTCCTTCCGTGGAGATCACCAGCGAGGTCGACGATGAGTGACGCCATCGACCCCGAAGAGATCGAGCGGACGCGCGAACTCGCCGCCGACGCCGAGCGGGTCGTCGTCAAGGCGGGGACGAACTCCCTGACGGACGCCGAGTCGAACCTCGACGACGACAAACTCGACAAACTCGTCGACGACGTGGCCGACCTGCTCGATCACGGCAAGGAGGTTCTACTCGTCTCTTCGGCGGCGATCGGGGCCGGTCGGGGGCGCGTCGACGCAGAGACTGACACGGTCGAAGCGTCCCAGGCGCTGTCGACCGTCGGCCAGAGCCACCTGATGCGTCGCTACACCGAGAGCTTCGAGCGCTACGATCGGAAGGTCGCCCAGATTCTGGTCACGCAGGCCGACCTGGACGATCCCGAGCGGTTCACCAACTTCCACAACACCGTCGAGACGCTGCTGGATTGGGGGATCGTCCCGATCGTCAACGAGAACGACGCCGTCGCGATCGCGGAGATCCAGATCGGCGACAACGACATGCTCTCCTCGTCGATCGCGGTCGGGATCGAGGCCGACCTGCTGGTGACGCTGACCGATGTCGACGGCGTCTACACCGGCAACCCGAAGGACGATCCCGACGCGACCAAGATCGAGGCCGTCGGGAGCAACTACGGGGCCGTCCAGGAGATCGTCGCCCAGAGCACGACCGAGGGCTTCGGCGGGATCACCACCAAGGTCGAGGGCGCGCGGACGGTCAACGAACACGGCATCCCGGCGGTGATCGCGGGCTCAGCCGAACCGGACGTGCTTGCCCGCATCGCCGCCGGCGAATCGGTGGGCACAATATTCTTGCCTGTCAACGGAGCATACGATGACTGATACGGACACTGAATCCAAGGTCGAGGCCGCCGAAGCTGCGGCGCTCGAACTGGCCAACGTCAGCGACGCCGATCGTCGCGCCGCTCTGCAAGCGATCGCAACGGCCATCGACGATCACCGCGAGGAAGTCATCGCGGTCAATGATGAGGACGTCGAGGCCGGCGAGGAGTTGCTCGAAGCCGGCGAGTACACCCAGGCGCTGGTCGACCGGCTGAAGCTGGACGACGCCAAGATGGACTCGATCGTCGAGATGGTCGAGAGCGTCGCCGATCAGGCGGATCCCCTCGGGAAAACCCTCCAGGCCCGCCACCTTGACGACGATCTCGACCTCTATCGAGTGGCGGTCCCCATCGGCGTGATCGGGACCGTCTTCGAGTCACGGCCCGACGCCCTCGTCCAGATCGCCGCCCTCGCCCTGAAGTCTGGCAACGCGGTCATCCTCAAGGGCGGTAGCGAGGCCAGCCACTCCAACCGCGAACTGTTCGAGATCATCCGCGAGGCAGCCCAGGACGTCGAGGCCATCCCCGAGGGCTGGGTCCAGTTGATCGAGGCCCGCGAGGCCGTCGACACCGTCCTCGAAATGGACGAATACATCGACCTGCTGATGCCTCGCGGCTCCTCGGCGTTTGTCAGCTACGTCCAGGAAAACACGCAGATTCCCGTGCTGGGCCACACCGAGGGTGTCTGCCACGTCTTCGTCGACAGCGAGGCCGACCTCGATGAGGCCGTTGAGGTGGCTTACGACGCGAAGGTGCAGTACACCGCTGTCTGTAACGCCATCGAGACGCTGCTCGTCCACGAGGACGTCGCCGAGGCGTTCCTGCCCACCATGGCCAACCGGTACGCCGAGGCCGATGTCGAACTGCGCGGCGACGACCGGACGCGGGAGATTCTCGCCGATTCGGGCCTGGACGTGCTCGAGGCGACTGAGGAAGACTGGCGTACCGAATACGGCGACCTGATCCTCTCGATCAAGGTCGTCGACTCGCTCGTGGACGCCATCGATCACGTCAACACGAACGGCTCGAAGCACACCGAGTCGATCCTGACCGAGGACGACGAGAGGGCTCGAAAATTCATGCGGAGCGTCGACGCCGCCAGCGTCTTCCACAACGCCTCGACCCGGTTCGCCGACGGCTATCGCTACGGCCTGGGTGCGGAGGTCGGCATCTCGACGGGCAAGATCCACGCCCGCGGGCCCGTCGGCCTGGAGGGGCTGACGACCTACAAGTACTACCTCGAAGGCGACGGCCACCTGGTCGCCTCCTACGCCGGCGAGGACGCCATCCCCTTCTCTCACGAGGATTTCGACGGCGAGTGGTAACTGACCCGGCCCTCTCTCTTCACTCGACTGTAAACGCTGCTTCCATGCCCGCGACTGTGACGTGGTAGGTATCGCTCTCGAGGACGTGGCCCTCCCCTGGTTTGTAGAAGCCGAAGTGCTCGACGGGAACCCCGATCTCGACGGTCCTCGCTTCGCCGGGATCGAGTGCGACGCGATCGTAGCCGACCAGTTCCCGGTCGGGACGTACTCGGGAGGGCGTCTCCTGGCGACCGTAGACCTGGATCACGTCCTCGCCCGGCCGCGAGCCGACGTTCTCGACGGTCATCGCGACGGAGACCGTCCCGTCAGGTCCGACGGCCGTCTCGGTGAGTTCTAGATCGCGACGTTCGAATGTCGTATAGCTCAACCCGTGGCCGAACGGATACAGCGGGTCGTAGGAATCGGGGTGTTCGGCTCCACCGAGCGTGAGTGGATGGCGGGCGTGATCGTGCAGTTGTGGAAGATCGCCGTGCGACCGGGCGATCGAGATCGGGAGTCGCCCGCCGGGATCGCAATCGCCGAACAGCGTCTCCGCGACGGCCTGGCCGCCTTCCGTGCCTGGGAAGTACGCCATCAGCAGGGCGTCGGCGTGGTCGGCCAGCCAGTCGACGATCAGCGGCCGGCCGGTCAGCAGGACGCCAACGACCGGCGTCCCGGTCGCGTGGATCTCCTCGGCCAGCCGTCGCTGGGCTGGTGGCAACCGCAACTGCGAGCGCGTCGGCCACTCGCCGGTGTCGGTTCCGAGCATGTCTTGCGGGCCGAACTCGTGGATGTACCAGCCTTCGCCGAGTCCCAGGACGGCGACGTCCGCCTGACTGGCTTTTTCGACTGCGTCATCGACGTCTCGCTCCTCGGTGAGCGTCGCCCCCTGCTCGAACAGCACGTCGCCCGCCGATCGTTCCTCGATAGCCTCCCGGACGGTGTCTCCAGCCAGCCCGTCAGCCTCGTGGTGGCTCCACCCGCCGACCTGGTGAACGAGATTGTCGGCGTTCGGCCCGCCGACGAAGACCGTCTCGTCGCCCGCGAGCGGGAGGATTCCGTCGTTTTCGAGCAGCGTCATCGACTGGCTGGCGGTCCCTCGGGCGAGTTCGCGGTGCTCGTCGCAGCCCAGCGTCGATACCGCGTCTTCGACGTCGATGAAGGGGTCCTCGAACAGTCCCAGCTCGAATTTCACCCGGAGGACGCGTCGGACGCTGTCGTCGAGAATCGCCTCGTCGAGTTGCCCGTCTTCGACGAGTTCGACGAGATTCTCGACGTGGACTGTGTGATCGACCGATCCCACGTCCAGGCCCGCTTCGCGAGTGCGACGGACGGACTCGCGCCAGCCCGTGGTCACGCCGTGGGACTCGTGGAGTTGCTTGATGCCGCTCCAGTCGGCGACGACGTGACCGTCGAAGCCCAGTTCGTCTCGGAGGAGATCTGTCAACAGGTGAATTGACGCGTGGGCTGGCTCGCCGTTCGTCGCGCTGTAGGCCGGCATCACTGACTCGACGCCAGCGTCGATCGCGGCCTCGAACGGCGGCAGGAAGGTGTTCCCCAGGACGTACTCGGAGACTTCGACCGGTGCGCCGTCCTGGCCACGCTCGGGATCGCTGTAAGCGGGAAAGTGCTTGGCCGTCGCGACGACCGACTCGGCGTCGTCGATTCCTTCTCCCTGGAGACCCCGTACTTTCGCCGCGGCGAGGTCGGCGGCGAGTCGCGGACTCTCGCCGTGGGTCTCCTGGACGCGCCCCCAGCGTGGCTCCCGCGCGACGTCGCAGGTCGGCGAGTAGTTCTGGTGTGCGCCAGTTGCCCGGACCTCCCGCGCCGTCGCAGCTGCGGAGCGTTCGATCAGCGCCGGGTCCCAGGTCGCCGCCGCGCCCAGTCCGTTCGGGAACACGGTCGCATCCTCGACGTAGGCGTGGCCGTGGACGGCATCGACGGTGAACAGCAGCGGGATGCCCAGCCGTGTCTCCTCTATCGCCGTCTCCTGGAGGGTGTTGACGGCCTCGACGATCCCGCGGGGAGCAGAAACCGCCGCCCCTGCCCACCCGAAGGCGGCGACGCTTCCGAAGCCGTGCTCAGCGACTGTGTCTCTCACCACCGGGATCTCATGTGTTTCGCCACGATCGCCGGCCCAGGTGCCGACCACCTGGCCTGCCTTCTCTTCGAGTGTCATCCGCGAAAGCAGGTCTTCGACGCGGTGTTCCGTCGGCTGATCGGGCCGGCGATAGGGTGGGTCGTCCTGGGTCATTGCCTCCCAGAAGACGCGTCGCCACGGGGCAAAAAGATTGGTTCGTGGCGTCGAACCGCGATTCGGAAGCCGTCCTGCCCGTCGAGAACCGGTCGCCCTTGCAGGGAGACGTACCATTAACATCAGGTCGCTGGATCGCCGTCCCGTATGGCAACGACGGTACGGGGGACCATCGCGGGCATGGCACAACGAGCGAATCCGGCGTTTGCGGTCGCAGTGGTCGCGATTCCGCTTGCGGCGCTGGGCTACGCGCTCACGGTCGCATCGATTCAACAGCACACTTACGTCCACGTGATGGCGGGCGTCCTCTGGACGGGCATCGACGTGTTCATCGGCGCGGTGCTCGGGCCGGTGATCGGTGGCCTCGACGAGGAGGAGAGCGCGGCGGTGTTCCAGCGACTCACGCCCAAGACCGCCTTCCTCCTCCCGTCGCTGGCGACGGTGACCATCGCCTCGGGGATCGCCCTGGCGTTGCGCCTGGGCTATCTGGCAAACGGCGAGGGCTGGCTCGCGCTGTTCACGGCCGCCAACGCCGTCCCGATCCTCCTGTTGCTCGGCTGGCGACTCGACGCCTGGCGGGATTGGCGCTGGCAACTGCCCTTCGGCGTCGCGACGGTCGGCTCGCTGGCCTGGGTCGCGCTGACGCTCGATGCCCTGCCGGCGATCGAGCCCGCAATCGCCGTCGCGCTGGCGATCGTCACGATCCTCTCGGTCCAGGGTTTCGGGTTCCTGATGCCCGGCGAGTTGCGGATCTACCGGGAGATGACCTCGGCGAATCCCGACTCCGGCGTCATCGCTGCCATCGGCAAGCAGAACGCGATGCTTGGGGGCGTCCAGGGTGCCTTCCAGCTTCTGTTGATCCTCGACATGGTCTACCTGCGATACGGCGGGTTTCCGTTCTGACCTGCTGACGGTGGCCCGGTACACTCGTTGGGACAAACGGTTCGTCGATCCGTTTGATCTGTGACGTTCTCTGACCGGCGTAACACCTATTCACCCTCGTACACACCGTATACATATGAGTATGATTCGCGTTTCCGAGGAGGTCAAGGAACGCCTGCGTGCCCTGAAGCGCGACGACGAGTCCTTCGACGAACTACTGGATCGGCTGAGCCGCCGGGAGAAGGACATCGAAGAGATGGCTGGCAGTCTCGCCTTCCTCGACGAGGACGGGACATTGGAAGCGGAGATGCGGGCGGCCCACGACGAACTGAACGAGTCACTGTCCCGCCGGCGATGATCGTTCTCGATCGTGACGTCCTCGCGAAGATCGCCGGCGGCGATCCGGACGAGGCGATCCTGTCACACCTCGGGCAGTACCGCAGAGAGGAGTGGACGATCCCCGCCGTCGTCGCCTGGGAGTCCTACAAGGCCGGGTCGGGCCGGACGGAGATGCTCAGGACCCAGCGCGTCCTCGACGAGCAGTTCGATCGCGTGCTGGATTTCACCGACGATTGTGCCCTCGAAGCCGCGTATCTCGACGAACAGCTTCGCGCACAGGGGATCCGGCTGGATCCCGCCGATCTGCTCAATCTCGCGACCGCCCACGCTGCGGGTGGCACGTTCGTCACGCACAATGCCACGGACTTCGACAAGCCACCGCTGTACGATCTCGTCGACCTCGACGTGGTAGTGACGGATTCCTGATCCGGAGACGGAACTCACGGCTTCAACCCATCACGACCCGAACCTCGTGGCTCGCGCCGTCCTCGAACGCAGGGACCACATCGCCCTCGATCACCTCGCCGTCGACCTCGACGCTCGCGACCCCCGATTCAACGCCGTCGGGATTCTCGACGGCGATCTCGTAGGTCGCCCCGCGGAACTCCCGAGTCATCTCGAAGCCGTCCCACTCGGCAGGGATCGTCGGGTCGATCACGAGGCCGTCGAAGGTCGGTCGAACGCCAAGGAGATACTGGGTCGCGCCGACGTACGCCCAGGATGCTGTTCCCGTGAGCCAGGAGTTCTTCGCGACGCCGAACTCCTCGTGGGTGGGCCCGAGGACGTTCTGGCAGTAGACGTACGGTTCGACGCGACGCAGGTCGGCGACGTCGTCGTGGGCCAGCGGGAGGAGTTGCCGGTAGTACTGGTAGGCGCGTTCGCCGTCGCCCAGCAGGCCGGCGGCGACGACCGACCACGTGTGGGCGTGACAGAAGATGCCGCCGTTCTCCTTGGCCCCGGGTGGGTAGGTCGTCGTCCCGCCGATGCGATCGATCGTGCCCTCACCCTCCCACGGTGGGTCCAGCAGCGCGAAGCCGTACTCGGTGTTCAGGCGGTCATGGGCCGATTCCATCGCGGTCTCGGCGCGCTCGTCGCTGAGGCCACCGAGTGCGGCCCAGGTCTGGGTGTTCAGCGAGATCTGCTGGTAGTCCTCGCTGGCCGACCCGATGACGCGGCCGTCGTCGTCGTAGGCACGGGTGTACCAGTCGCCGTCCCAGGCGTGCTCGTCGATCCGCTCGATCTCTGCCTCGCGTTTGGCGCGGAGTTCGGCTGCCCGGTCGTCCTCGCCCAGGAACTCGTAGAGGCCGGCGACTTCATCGAGGACGCGACAGTACATCATCGCGACCATGACGCTGGCGGCCTCGCCGCTGCCGTCGTCGGGGTTTAGCGAGTCGTTCCAGTCGGCGTAGCCCATCCGCGGCAGGCCGTGTGTGCCGCGGTGCTCGTCGGTGAACTCGATGGCACGCTCGATGTGCTCCCGGACCGTACCCGTCGAGCCGTCCTCGAATGGAATATCGGCTTCCAGGAAGTCGTAGTCGCCGGTCTCCTTGAGATACTGGACGGTCCCGAGGACGAGAAAGAGGTGATCGTCGGAGAACCACTGTGGCTTGGAGGGATCTTCCGTGGCGAGGCCGGCGTCGCCCTCGCCGCTGAGTGGGTAAACCTGGTGCCAGGCGTGGCCGTCGGGGAACTGGAGTTTCCAGAGCATCTCCAGGGTCTCCCGGACTTGATCGGGCACGGCGTGGACGATCGAGAGCGTGTCCTGGCTGGAATCCCGGGTTCCCATCCCGCGGCCCAGCCCGGCCTGGTAGCGCGAGGCCGTCCGGGACCAGTACAGCGTCGAGCGACACTGCACCGGGTTCCAGACGTTGAGCATCGTGTTCATCTCCTCGTCAGGAGTCTCAACCTGCAGCGCCGAGAGATAGTCGTCCCACTCCGCCTGCAGGGCGTCGAGTTCCGCCTCGACGACCGACGGATCGTCATACTTCGCGATGCGGTCGTCGTCCCGTTCGGGCGCGGTCATGAAGACGATCCGCTCGCTCTCGCCCGGTTCGAGTTCGAGGTCGTGCTCGAAGGAACCGATGACGTTGTCGTGTGTGGCTTGTGAGTTTCTGGCTGCTCCCGCTTCCAGGACGGCTGGTTCCTCCAGGCTGCCGTACTGGCCGACGAATTCCCGCCGCTGCGTGTCAAAGCCGACGACCTCGGCACTGGTCGCGTGGGTGTAGCTGAGTTCCTGGGCGGAGGAGTACGCTTCGATGACGCCCTCGGTTTCGTCGACCCGCGAGCGCATGATCTGGCCGGTCCAGTCGAGATTGGTCTGGTCACCCAGCGCGTCCGGGAACGAGAACTCGACGTAGGAGAACGCCCCGAGGGTGCGGGTCTCTCTGCCCTCGTTTTCGATGTCCAGCACCCACAGCTCGCAGTCCTCACCGAGCGGTACGAAGTACGTCATCTCGGCCGCAATGCCGTCGTATTTGCTCTCGATCGTGGTGTAGCCCGGCCCGTGGCGACACTCGTAGTCGTCGAGGTCCGTCTTCACGGGTTGCCAGGTCGGCGACCAGTACTCGCCGCTTTCCCGATCCTGCAGGTAGACGTACCGACCGGGCTGGTCGTCCGGGACAGCGTTGTACCGGTAGCGCGTCACGCGCTGGTTCTTCGGGTCTTTATAGAAGCTGTAGCCGCCACCGGTGTTCGAGACGATGCCGCCGTAGACGCCCTTGCCGAGGTAATTGATCCACGGCGTCGGCGTGTCGGGTCGTTCGATGACGTATTCGCCCGTTTCCTGATCGACGTGTCCGTATGTCATTGTCTGTCGTGGGTTGCTGGCGTTGGTGCAGTTGTCAACGGTACAAAGCGGGGGAGCAGCCGCCTCAGCCCATCACGACGCGCACGTCGTGTGTCTCGCCGTCGCCGAGGTCGGGGATCGTCTGGCCGTCGATTTCCTCGCCGTCGACTTCGACCCGATCGACGCCCGATTCGACGTTTTCGGGGTTCTCGACGGTGATATCGTAGGTTGCGCCGCGGAATTCCCGGTGGACCGAGAACTCGTCCCAGTCGGCCGGGATCGCCGGGTCGACGACGAGGCCGTCGTGGTCGGGCCGAACCCCGAGGATGTGCTGGGTGATCGCGACGTAGTTCCAGGCTGCCGTCCCAGTCAGCCAGGAGTTCTTGGCCTCGCCGGTGGTCGGGGCGTCCGGACCGGCGATCGTCTGAGCGTAGACGTAGGGCTCGGTGGTGTGGACGTCACTGATCTCCTCGCGGGCTGCCGGGCAGATCCGCTTGTAGTAATCAAAGGCGCGTTCGCCGTTGCCGAGTTTCGCCTCGGTGATCATGATCCAGGGGTTGGTGTGACAGAAGACGCTCCCGTTCTCCTTGTAGCCCGGCGGGTAGGAGGTGATCTCGCCGTAGCGCTTGTCGTACTCGGTGTAGGCGGGCTGGTGGAGCACGATCCCGTGCTCGGTCGCCAGCCGTTCCCGAACCGAGTCCATCGCGTCCTGGACCTTGCCCTCGTCGCGACCGATCCCGGCCATTCCGCACATGCCGTTGGATTCGACGAATATCTGGCCCTCGTCGTTCTCACTCGACCCGATCGGGTCGCTGTAGTGGTCGTAGGCACGACGGAACCACTCGCCGTCCCAGCCGGCATCGGCGACGGCTTCGGCCATCTCGTCGGCGTAGCCCTGGTACTCCTCGGCGGACTCGGGTAGGACGTCAGTCTGTTCGGCCAACTCGGCGAGCTCCTGGAGGGCGTAGACGAACTGGCCGCCGATGAACACCGACTCGGCGCGCTCCTCCTCGACGTCGTGTTCGGCCGTCTGGAAGGACTCGTCAGGGTTCTCCGAGAAACAGTTGAGGTTGAGACAGTCGTTCCAGTCGGCGTGACCGATCAGCGGCAGGTCGTGGGGGCCGCGGCGTTCCCGAACGTACTCGACGGCACGCTGGAGGTGCTCGGCAAGCGGCGCTTCCGTTCCCGGTTCGTTCTCGAAGACGACCTCCTCTTCGAGGATCGAGGTGTCGCCGGTCTCCTTGACGTAGGCGGCGGTGGACATGACCAGCCACATCGGGTCGTCGTTGAATCCGCCGCCGATGTCGGCGTTGCCCTCGCCCGTGAGCGGGGTGTACTGGTGGTAGGCCCCGCCGTCCTTCAGCTGGATCTTCGCGAGGTTGAGGATGCGCTGTCGAGCGCGATCCGGGAACTGATGGAGGACCGCGAGTTGATCCTGCAGGGAGTCACGGAAGCCGATCCCGCGCGTCAGGCCGGTTTCGTACATCGAGGCCGACCGGGCGAGGTTCATCGTGACCGTGTTCTGGTAGGCGTTCCAGGTGTTGACCATCCGGTCGGTCTCGGGATCGGGCGTCTCGACCTGCAGCGCCGATAGTTGCCCCTCCCAGAATTCGTTCAGTTCCCCAAAGGCGTCGTCCAGCGCAGCCGGGTCGCAGTATTCCTCGATCGCCGGCTCGACATACTCTTTGTTGATGACGCCCGGCTCCTCAAACTTCTCGTCTTCCGGGTTCTCGTGGTAGCCCAGCAGAAAGACGATTTCTTCGCTCTCGCCTGGCTCCAGTTCCATATCGACCTGGTGGGAGCCGATCGGCGCCCACCCGGTAGCAATAGAGTCGGTCGCCTCGCCGGCTTCGAGGACTGCCGGCTCGTCGAAGCCCTCGTAGTTCCCGAGGAAGGCGTCCCGCTGGGTGTCGAACCCGTCGATGTCCGCCGAACAGGCGAAATAGGCGAAGTGGTTGCGGCGCTCGCGGTACTCGGTCTTCTGGTAGATGACCGAATCCTCGACCTCGACCTCGCCGGTGTTGTAGTTGCGCTGGTAGTTGGAAATGTCGTCCATGGCGTCCCACAGACAGAACTCCACGAGACTGAACAACTGCAGGCTGCGGGATTCGTCGCTGTCGTTTTCGACGGTGACGCGCCAGGCCTCCAGATCCTCGCCGGGCGGGACGAAGTAGGTAACCTCGGCGGCGATGTCGTCCTTCTCGCCGCGGATCGTCGTGTAGCCCAGTCCGTGGCGACACTCGTAGTCGTCGAGGTCGACGCGCGCGGGTTGCCAGGTGGGTGAGAAGTATTCTCCCGTCTCGGCGTCCCGAAGATAGAGACCGCGCCCCCCGACGTTCCGGGGCGCATTGTTGTACCGATACCGGACCAGTCGGCGATAGCGTGGGTCCTGATAGAAACTGTAACCGCCGCCAGTGTTGGAGATCATCCCGACGTAGTCCTGCCGGCCGATGTAGTTGATCCAGGGCCGTGGCGTCTCCGGCTCGGTGATCACGTACTCGCGCGCATCGTCGTCGAAATGCCCGTACTTCATATCTCAGTATTAGATCAAGTAGTGCCCTAAAGAATGTTGCGACACGCGCTACGCGGTGTCCAACGGCGGTACTGGAACGTCACTGCTATGGCACAGACGCAACAACTCCCGTGCATGAACCATCCCAACCGCCCGCGCCGTCTCCGGACGGATGGCATCAGGCCACTTGTCAGCGAAACCACGCTGGATGCAAGCGATCTGATTGCGCCCGTCTTCATCGACGCGACGACTGACGAACGGGTACCCATCGAGACGATGCCCGGTCACGAGCGCGTCCCGGTTGAGCAGGCGGTCGAGCGTGTTCAGGAGATCCGTGAGACCGGCGTCGAAGCGATCATCGTCTTCGGGGTGCCAGAATCGAAAGACAGCGAGGGATCGCGGGCCTGGGCCGACGATGGAGTCGTCCAGAAAGCGGTCCGGCGGATCACTGCCGAGACCGACGCCTACGTCATCACTGACGTCTGCATGTGCGAGTATACCGACCACGGCCACTGCGGTCTCCTCGAAGACGACGCCCGCCAGGACCCGGTGTTGACTGTCCGCAACGACGAGACACTGGACGCGCTGGCCCGGACAGCCGTCTCCCACGCGGCGGCGGGCGCGGACATGGTCGCCCCGTCCGCGATGATGGACGGGATGGTCGGGGCGATCCGCGAGGGCCTCGACGACGCCGACTTCACCGAGGTGCCGATCATGAGCTACGCCGCCAAGTACGAGTCGGCGTTTTACGGCCCGTTCCGGGACGCCGCCGACGGCGCGCCCGCCTTCGGTGATCGCCGCCACTACCAGATGGATCCCGCCAACGCCCGCGAGGCCATGCGTGAGGTAACTCTCGACGTCGAAGAGGGGGCGGACGTATTGATGGTCAAGCCCGCATTGCCGTATCTCGACATCGTCGCCGACGTGCGCGAGCGCTTCGACCACCCCGTCGCCGCCTACAACGTCAGCGGCGAGTACGCGATGTTGCACGCCGCGAGCGAACAGGGCTGGCTCGATCTGGAGGCGACTGCCCACGAGTCGCTGTTGTCGATCAAGCGTGCGGGTGCCGATCTCATTCTGACGTACTTCGCCGAGGACGTCGCCGACGCGCTGTAGTACCGCTGATCCCTGCCGCTTAGGAGGGGTTTTATCTTCGACCCGATCGGAGTCTGATCGTATGTCGCCAGCCACTGACGACACCGACCTCGAGCTCGTAATGGCAATCGTCCGCCCGGAGAAACTCTCAGACGTCAAGGCCGCTCTCGCCGAGGCCGGCGCCCCCTCACTGACGGTGACGCAGGTCTCCGGGCGGGGCTCACAGCCGGCCAAAACTGGTCAGTGGCGCGGCGAGGAGTACGTCATCGACCTCCACCAGAAGATCAAAGTCGAATGTGTTGTGGAACCTGAAGACGCCGACGACGTCGTCGAGGCGATCCGTGAAGGGGCAAACACCGGCGAGAAGGGCGACGGCAAGATCTTCGTCCTGCCCGTGTTTGACGCCGTTCAGGTCCGGACCGGCGACCGCGGGACCGACGCGATCTAAGTCGATTGCGAGCGTATTTTTTCGGCTCGGCACCGGCGTGCGCGCGACGCTCAACCCGTTTCTCACCGTTGACTGTCGCTCAACGGGCTTGGTGATTGTCCAGTTCCGCTCGTTTCCATCGGCTGAATGGTGACCATCCGTCGACCTTATACAGTATATATTCTACCTAATCTTGGACGTATGTCCTATTATCGATTGGAAATAAGCACACGTTCAACCAAGGAATTATATACCGTCCTTTCTTGGCCTCGAACCGAGATGGCAACCACGAACGTTGCTGAATACGGTGAAAAAGAGAACAGATTATCAGAAATGTCAGCGAAAGCTGGTGGGGGTGTCCGCTGATGCCGGTCGGCGGGGAAGTCGCCAGCGGCGTCAATACGGTCTGGGCGCTCGTCGTGGCGTTCCTGATCTTCTTCATGCAGCCGGGCTTCGCATTGCTGGAGTCCGGACAGGTACGGGCGAAAAACGTCGGGAACGTCCTGATGAAGAACATGACCGACTGGACGCTCGGCATCCTGTCGTACTTCATCATCGGGTTCGGGTTCTCGGTGCTCATCGCGACGCTGACCAGTGGGCAGGCGATCACCCCGATGGATTCGCTGTTCGGTCACTTCGGCGGAGCCAGTGGTTGGGTCGGCTGGCTCGTGGGCGCCGTCTTCGCGATGACGGCGGCGACGATCGTTTCCGGGGCCGTCGCCGAACGGATGAATTTCAAGGCATACGTCTTCGTGGCCGCGGCGATGACCGCGGTCATCTACCCCGTCGCGACGGGGATCACCTGGGACGGTGGCCTGCTCGCGCTGGCCGATAACCCGGCCAACAACGGGTTCATCGCGGATATCATCGGTGTCGGCTACCAGGACTTCGCTGGCGCGACGGTCGTCCACATGCTCGGTGGTCTCGCCGGGCTGGTCGGTGCCTACATGGTCGGTCCGCGGAAAGGCCGGTACGACGAGAACGGCAACTCACGGCCGATCCCGGGTCACTCGATGCTGCTCGCAGTACTTGGGACCCTGTTCCTGGCCTTTGGCTGGTACGGGTTCAACGTCGGGACGTCGGGGATCTACGACGGCGCGAACGCGTTCCTGGGCGCCCAACTCGGCCGCGTCGCGCTGAACACGACCCTGGGTATGGCTGGCGGTGCCCTCGCGGCAATGCTGGTTTCGACCACCTGGCAGGGCAAACCTGATCCGCTATGGACTGCCAACGGTCTGCTCGCCGGGCTGGTTGCCGTGACTGGTGCCGTTCCACACGTCACCTGGTGGGGCGGACTGATCCTCGGCTCGCTGGCCGGGGCCCTGGTCCTGCCGACCTTCCGCTGGACGGTCGATACCCTGAAGATCGACGATGTCTGTGGCGTCTTTGCCGTTCACGGCATGGCGGGAGCGGTCGGGACCGCGCTGATCCCCCTGTTCGCTTACGAGAGTGGCGGGACGATGATTCTCGGTGACCCGTGGGCGTTCGGCGGCATCAACGCGCTCGGGATGCAGATCGTCGGCGTGATCGTCATCGGGATCTGGGCGGTCGTCGGTTCAGCGATCGCCTTCGGCATCGCCGACCTGCTGTTCGGCCTCCGGGTCACCGACGAAGAGGAAGAAGTCGGCCTCGACGAGGGCGAACACGGCGTCACGGTCTACCCCGAATTCGTCGGCGGCGAGCCGGGAACGCCCGGCACGTCCGGCCCGACGGTCACCCCCGACGGCGGTGAACTCCGAACCGACGGCGGTCGCTCCCCCAACGGAGGTGACAACGAATGAGTGAATCCGAAACTGACGGCGAGATCAAACTCGTGATGGCGATGATTCGGCCCGATCGGCTGGGCGCGGTCAAGCAAGCACTCGCGGAGGTCGGCGCGCCCTCGCTGACGGTGACGCAGGTGTCGGGTCGCGGTTCCCAGGCCGCCAAGAAGGGCCAATGGCGCGGCGAGGAGTACGTGGTCGACCTGCTCCAGAAGGTCAAAATCGAGTGTGTTGTCTCGGAAATCCCGGTTGCAGACGTCGTCGAAGCGATCCGGGAGGCAGCCCACACCGGCGAGAAGGGCGACGGCAAGATATTCGTCCTGCCGGTCGATGACGCCGTCCAGGTCCGCACCGGCGAGAGCGGTCCGGAGGCAGTCTGAACATTCACAGGTTTTCACATGGTCCTCGATGACATTGACCGTGCGCTGGTCGACGCCCTCCTCGAAGACGGCCGGGCATCCACTCAGGACCTCGCCGCCGCCGTCGACATCGCCCCAGAGACTGTCGAACGGCGGATCGAGGCCCTGGAAGACGCCGGCGTCATCGAGGGATACGCTGCGAGCGTCGATTACGACGAACTCGGCTACGACGTCACCGCCCTCGTGCGTCTCCGGGTTGGCGAATCGGTCGCGGCCGTCGCCGAGACACTGGCAACGTGTGCCTGGGCCCGCTCGGTGTACGAGGTGACCGGCGAGGCGGATTTCTTGCTGGTCGGGCGGTTCCGCGACACCGACGACATGCACGAGAACGTCGCCGAACTGCTCACGGAACCCGCTGTGCGATCGGTGACCGTCGACGTGGTTCTCGACGCCGTCCGGGCCTGTGAACCCCTGTGGATCGGGGACGGCGTGATCTGACCGACTCGCGCGCGGTCCACCCAACGAACCCCTACTTTTCGTCCAAATCGGCCATACGAACGTCCAGTTCTACGAGCGCATCCTGGCATGAATATTTACGGACGATAACCTTATACTCCTAATATTCTATGGCATTTTGAACAAATGTGTATTCAGGAGTTCGTATATTTTCGATCCTGAAGCAAATTCTTATATATGGCTATCCCAATCAGCTTCAAACGTGAATAAGATCACAATCGCGGTCGGATTCGGTGGAAAGTTGGACAAAAGTTTGGGTATATCCGGCGGGTGTAGGCAATGATCGAAGCGCTTCCGTTACAAGTCGAGCCGAGCGCGTTGACTGATGCGATCAGCAACGTCTGGGTGCTCACCGTCACGTTCCTGATCTTCTTCATGCACGCCGGCTTCGCGATGCTGGAGGCCGGGCAGGTCAGAGCGAAGAACGTCGCCAACCAGTTGACGAAGAACCTCCTGACCTGGAGCGTCGGGGTGACGGTGTTCTTCGTGATCGGGGCCGGGATCTCCGGACTCATCGGGGGCGATCCGTACACCGACGCGTTCCCGTTCCTCGACGAGGAGTACATCGGCTGGCTCTACGGTGCCGTCTTCGCGATGACGGCCGCGACGATCGTCTCCGGGGCCGTCGCCGGTCGGGCGAAACTCCGGGCGTACGTCACCTACACGTTCCTGCTGGCGGCTGTGATCTACCCCGTCGTCACGGGGATCACGTGGGTCGGTGAGTACATCGCCGTCGGCGACGCCGTCTTCCACGACTTCGCGGGCGGGATGATCGTGCACGGACTCGGCGGGATCGCCGGCCTGACCGCCGCCTACATCCTCGGTCCGCGGATGGATCGCTTCGGCGAGGACGGTTCGCCGAACGTCATCCCCGGCCACTCGATGACGTTCGCCGTGCTGGGCACGCTCATGCTCGCCTTCGGCTGGTACGGGTTCAACGTCGGCACCGCAGCCGTCTTCGCCGAGGCCGGCCCGAACGGCGACCTGCTGGCGTTCAACGGTGCCGTGCTGAGTCGCGTCGCGATGGGTACGACGATCGCGATGGCCGCCGGCGCGATGGGTGCCGGTCTGGTCGCCTGGCTCAAGACCGACAAGGTCGACACCCTCTACGTCGCCAACGGCCTGCTGGCGGGCCTGGTCGGGATCACGGCGATCCCGGACACGACGACCTGGTGGGGCGCGTTCATCGTCGGTGGTCTCGCCGGCGCTCAGCTCCCGATCGTCTTCGGCTTCGTCGAGAACCGCCTGAAGATCGACGACGTCTGTGCGGTCTTCCCGGTTCACGGCAGCGCCGGCGTGCTCGGGACGCTCGCGTTCCCGTTCGTCGCCGTCGAAGCCTGGCAAGGCGGCCTCGACCTGGGCTTCGTGGTCGAGGGATTCATCACGCAGGTCCTCGGCGTCGTCATCATCGCCGCGTGGACGATCCTCGCGACGGGGCTCGTCTGGGGCGCCCTCAAGGCGATCGGCCAGGCCCGCGTCACACCCGAACACGAGCGTGAGGGGCTGGACCTGAGCGAGCACGGCGTCGAGACCTACCCCGAGTTCGGCGACGAGGACCCACTCGTCGCCGACGGTGGCGTCAGTGCGGTCCGCTCGCGGGGTGATTCCGATGAGTGACGACGATACTGTGGACGCCGACGACGAGATCAAACTCGTGATGGCGATGATCCGCCCGGACCGACTGGGCGCGGTCAAGCAAGCACTCGCGGAGGTCGGCGCACCATCACTGACCGTGACACAGGTCTCCGGACGTGGCTCGCAGGCCGCCAAGAAGGGCCAATGGCGCGGCGAGGAGTACGTGGTCGACCTGCTCCAGAAGGTCAAAATCGAGTGTGTGGTCGCTGATATCCCGGCCGAAGACGTCGTCGAGGCGATCCGGGAGGCTGCTCACACTGGCGAGAAGGGCGACGGAAAGATCTTCGTCCTGCCGGTCGATGACGCCGTCCAGGTCCGCACCGGCGAGAGCGGTCCGGAGGCCGTCTGAACACTCACAGGTCTCCACATGGACCTCGATGATATCGACCGCGCGCTGGTCGCCGCCCTGCTCGAAGACGGCCGTGCGTCCACTCAGGCTCTCGCTGCCGGCGTGGGGATCTCCCCAACGGCCGTCGAACGGCGGATAGAGGCCCTGGAAGACGCCGGCGTCATCGAAGGATACGCTGCGAGCGTCGATTACGACGCACTCGGCTACGACGTCACGGCCGTCGTTCGGGTCCGCACGGGTACTGGCCCCGAACTCGTCATCGAGACGCTTGGCGAATATCCCTGGGCCCGCTCGGTGTACGAGGTGACCGGCGAGGATGACGTCGTCCTCGTCGGGCGGTTCCGCGACACCGACGACATGCACGAGAACGTCGCCAAACTGCTCACGGAATCCGCCGTGCGATCGGTGACCGTCGATGTAGTGTTGGATACCGTTCGAGCGTGTGAACCGATCTCCGTGGACACGTCGGCGGAGTGAGTATCCTTCACACTGTTTCACTCTCCGCTCACGTCACGAACAATAGCTGTGTAACTCAGACCACCAGGTCACCGATCGACGCCGACCGCCCGGACCGGCGCACCGTCGCCATCGATCCTGATCGGGTACGCCCGGAGTTCGAAGCGATCCCCGACCGCTCCGAGGTTCCGCAAGTTCTCGAAGATCATCAGCTCTGCCCCCAGTATCGCGTGATGGGCTGGAAACCCCTCCGGCTCCGCTGGGTCTGCCCGTTCACTTGGCGTCGGATCGGGATTGAGCGTGTCGACACCGACGGCCACCCCCTGCTCGGCACAGCGTTCGGCGGCCGCCGGCGAAAGATATGGGTGATCGAGATACTGGTCTGTGCCCCAGTGTACGTCCCAACCAGTCCAGAAGACGAGGCAGTCCACGTGAGATTCGACCGTCGGCACGCGGTCGGCGGAGATCGGCTCGCGGGCGTCGAGATCGCGGCAGTCCACCCGACGGCAGGTTCGCTCGAAGGCCGCAACGTCGAACTCTTCGAGGGTTTCTCCGGTCGGTTCGGTATGGGCGGGAGCGTCGACGTGCGTTCCAGTGTGGCTTCCGCAGGTGAGTTTGGACTCCCGATAGCCCGCCGAGTCGTGGGTTGCGACCGGTTCGACGCTGACAGCTGGGTCGCCGGGATAGGTCTGCATCCCGGTTTCGATCGGATGCGTGAGGTCCTGCATGCCGTGTGTCACGTGGTCACTGGTGGTAAATTCGGGGGACAGCCAGGGACAATACCTTCCAGGGATTCAAATTCCGCTTTGGCATTTCACTCGCTCAGGACCCCATCGCTGACGCTCCGGGGTCAATCGCTCGGAAAAAGCCTAGGCCGGAATTTGAATCCGGGGTCTCGTCCTTACCAAGGACGCGCTTTACCGCTAAGCTACCCAGGCACGCATCAACTGCTTACCCCGAGTTGACTTTAGGCGTTTCGATTCTCAGTGATCAGCCGAGGTTCGAACCCCATCGCTGGCGGTCGAATCGACGGAGACGAGTCTCGCGAGTTGATCCGATTCTGGCTCGGCCGTGCCACCATTGGTCCGGGCCTTCCGAGCGAGCGAGTCCGCGTATTCACGCAACGACGGCGACGGCTGCCCGCCTACCGCGGTCGTGCCGGCAACGGTCGCCAGTTCGTAGACGTCGGCTTCGAGACTCCGATCAAGCGAGGGGTCGTCGGTCTCGCGCCGGACGGTCTGATCGCGGCCAAAGGCCCGGACCGTCGCGACGGCTTCGTCGGCCGCTTCCGTCCGGGCCAGGAGGTAAAATCCCCTGGCCACCATGATATCGGCGATCAACACGTCCAGATCGCCCTCGGCTTTCCGGTCAGCGAGCCACGGCGGGTCCTGGGCGAGCGTCCGGGTCAACGCCAACCCTTCGTAAATCAGTTGCACACCGACAGCACGGCGGGCGATCGCATCCGCCAATGAATCGTCGGATCGCTCGAACACGGGCTGGGTTCCTCCGGTGCCTCGCCGGTCCAGGACGGCACGCGCACACCGCACCGCGAGAACGCCGGCCGTCATCGAACTCCGGTCGAGACGGGACACGATTCGATCGTGCAGCCGCTCGGGCTCGACACCCTCGAGGACTTCCTTCGCGGTCCGGCGAACCACCGCGACTTCCTGCATTACACGATCCTAGTGGAGGCAAAGTCAAAGACCTTTGGAAAGCCCCCCTGTATCCACCCGGGAGAAGCACGTTCAACGCCGCCCACGTCGGGCGGATCGTCGCTACAGTTTCGCCGGTGCTGGTGGCATCGACCGCTTGTGGCCACTTTGCTCGAAGAGGTCTCGCACGCGCTCGACGATCTCTCGATCCACGCCGACGATCCTGGCCGTCGCACTCGTCCCGACTTCCCCTTCGATCGCCAGCGCGAGGATCGAATCGAGGGTGTCGTACTCGACGCCGAGTTCACCCTCGTCAGTCTGGTCGACCCACATGCCGGCGGTCGGCGTGCGCTCGGCGATCTCCTGGGGGACCCCAACGTGGCGGGCCAGCTGGCGGACCTGCTGTTTGTAAAGGTTCGCGATCGGGTGGCAGTCGACGGCCCCGTCGCCGTACTTCGTGAAGTAGCCGGTCAGCGATTCGGTCCGATTGCCCGTCCCCAGTACCAGTGCGTTCTCGGTGTTGGCGACGAGATAATTTAGCACTGCACGCGCACGGACGCGAACGTTGCCGACTGCCATCTTTTCGCCTTCGGCTTCCGGATAGGCGTCGAGGAAGGTATCGACGATCGGGTTGATCTCGATGACGTCGTATTCGATGCCCAGTTCCATCGCGACTCGCTCGGCGTCGCTCATCGTCGCCTCGTCGTTGACCGAACTCGGCATGACGAGTCCGTGGAGGTTCTCGGCCCCGATGGCCTCGACAGCGAGATGGGCGACCAGCGAACTATCGACGCCACCCGAGAGCCCCAGCACTGCCCGGTCGACGCCGGCGGCATCGAGTTGATCGGCGATGAAGTCGGTGATGTGCTCGCGGTGTGTCTCCAGTTCTGCGGTCGACAGCGAGAGGTCGAGTGGCGAATCTCCCTTCGCGATCGACTCAGTTTCTGACATATACGAAGCTGTTGGGATTCCAGGAACTAATAGTCACTCTTCGACGCGATATTGCTGGACGAGCGTGGCGTCTTCGACGCCGATCCGGGACACGAGCACGAAGCGCTATGTTCAAGTGTGATCACGGGGATATGAGAATCGAAGGCAGCAATCGAGCGCTGGTGTCCTGTCAAGCGGAGCGAGACAGGGCTCGGCGCGCGAGGAACGCAGTGAACAAGCGCCGGTGGTGAGCGGTTCCA